>Ga0164315_10002505_pt1 | contig 14073 bp, 6 predicted proteins | sample GuaBasSedimGuay6_FD_113737 | JGI IMG/M metagenome (GOLD analysis project Ga0164315, IMG submission 113737) | Subseafloor sediment microbial communities from Guaymas Basin, Gulf of California, Mexico - Guay6, Core 4569-2, 0-3 cm | ecosystem: Environmental > Aquatic > Marine > Hydrothermal vents >... | reverse complement strand
TGGATTCGGGGCATATCCGGCTCGGGGTACTCCTTACCAATTCTACTCTGATCAACTATAGGGAGATGAAGATATTGGATTATGCTTCAAGGTAAGACTTAATCGGATACCAAAGAGTATCTGGTTGAAATGTTGTAATTTTGTTACCGTCATGAAGACCATCCTGCTAAAATCCAACATCACCTGCCCTGAATGTGGATTCTCCAAAGAAGAAACCATGCCTGAGGATGCATGTGCGTTCTTCTATGAGTGTGAAAACTGTGAAGCACTACTGAAGCCAAGGAAGGGAGATTGCTGCGTATACTGCTCCTATGGCACTGTAAAATGCCCTCCCGTTCAAGCAGGGGGTAAGTGCTGCTAGCAAAGTGTTGGGACGAGGGTTCGACTGTTTAATGTCAGCAAATTGGTCTTGAACTTACTGAGGTGAGGTTTATCCTATAGACTGAATTGCTGGTCTATTGCAGGATCACTTCTCGTTGTTGCGGACTTCCATCGTTCCAAAGTAAGCTGACAATGTAAACCCCTCTTTTGAAATCCGAAACGTTAATGGTCAGGTCTCCATTTACATCATCCTCACTGTAGCATAACTTACCCATGAGATCATAAAACCTGATATTGGTTTCCCTGGTAAGTTCAATGTATACAAAATCAGTAGCGGGATTCGGGTAAATCCGGAAGGATTCATCATTCCTAGTCCCGATTCCAACGGCAGGATCTAGGTTAATTGAGACCAGCCAGTGCTGAAAGGTAGTACCATCCTCGGCAGTGATTATATAGTTCACAGGAGATGAAAAATCGGTGATTACTTCCGATGCCGGATCGATTGAGGCCCTTCGGGATATTCCAATACTTGGGATAAGAGCCGTAAGATCGGTCCCATAGGGAACACTACCTACCACTGTATGCAGTGAATGGTCAATGGTGGCAGTTGCAGATAGTTCGGGGATATAGAATGAGGTGATTTCGGTCTCTGAACTTGGTTGCTCTAAAGTTACAGTTACTGTCCACACCTGAGATGTAAGGCGATCTTCAGCAGTGACAAGATATCCCGTACTATTTGTAAAATCACGACTTACTCCACTGGCGGGATTAATGGTGGCTCCGGGAGAAAGAGAAATGGTGGGTGCCAAGGAGGTGACATCGGTTCCCATGACCACTTCGATTTCAACAGTATGGTTCACAGCAATGATCCTGTAAGCGCCTGTTTGTTCTGCCAGAGAAATGCCTGTAATATCAGTTTCAATATTGGGTAAAACCTGAATGATAACAAGCCAGTCCTGAAAAGTAGTACCATCTTCTGCGGTGACTGTATAAGTCAGAGGAGTCGAAAAATCGGTGACAGCTCCCGATGCCGGATTGATGACAGCACCATCGGATATGATAATGCTTGGGACAAGAGCCGTTAGATCAGTCCCATAAGGAACACTGCCCGTTATCAAATGGACTGCACTGTGTATGGTGGCAGGTGCTATCAGTTCCGGGATACTGAATAAAGTGATGTCGGTTTCTGTGCCCGGTGCCGCTTCAGTGATGGTCACAGTCCAATCTTGCATAGATATTCCGTCAGCGGCGGTGACTGTATAGATCACCGGAGCGGAAAAATCTGTAGCCACTCCCGATACCGGATTGATGATTGCCCCTTCAGACACGGCAATGCTTGGGACTAGAGACCTCAAATCTGTCCCATAGCGAACGCTGGCCACTACCGTATGCAGCGAGTAATCAATCGTGGCTGGTTCCATCAGTTCAGGGATCTCGAAAGAAGTGATGTTCGTCTCTGTATTAGGTTCAACCTGAATGGTGACCACCCAATTCTGGGCAGTGATGCCATCTTCGGCTGTGACGGTATAGATCAAGGGAGTTGAAAAATCTGTGGATACTCCTGAAGCCGGATCAATTGAGGCCCCCGGGGATATTCCAATGCTTGGAACAAGGGCGCTTACATCGGTCCCATAGGAAACCCTTCCCCATACAAAATAGAGTTCATTGTTAATTATGGCAGGTGCAACCAGTTCCGGGACATTAAATGAGGTGATGTCAGTCGAGGTATTTAGGGGCACCACTGTAACAGTAACGGTCCAATCGCGCGTGTTGATTCCATCCTGGGCTGTCACGGTATATACCACGGAACTGCTGAAGTCCTGTGGCTCTCCTGCCACCGGAGAAATGCCTGCCCCGCTGGATAACACTATATTGTTAGGAGCCAATGTACTAATATCGGTTCCGAAAGGTATTTCAATACTTATTGTTCCCTGCACATGGTCAATAATCTCCGGGAATATCTGCTCCGGAAAAGAAAATGCCCAAATATCGGTGTCAGTACCATCAGGAATCAAGGTCACCGAGAAATCATCAAATAGCAAGCTCCCAACAGGGTTGTCGTCAGCATCTTTGTCCGACTTAAAACCCAGACTCAAATATCCGTCGTTGTAGTCTCTGTCAACTGTAAGGGTGTCCACCACCATGAACCAGTCAGGATTACTCACTGGATCCGGAATTCCGGTATAAATGACCTGATCCTTTTTTGAATTGTCCCAGAAGACAGAAAGATCGGCTTCCTTTCCCTGCTCAACAGACCTTATCCACCCCTTCACTTCATAACTTCTGTCTGCCACAAAACTTAAGGGTGCGTTAAGCACATCTGTATAGAAATAGGTCCATTTGCCATCATTTGTGTTGGACAACTCCACACAGCTAGTACCTTCATGGGCATCGCTTGTTATCCGGGTGGCCACAGCAGTCTTTGTTGAAGGTTTTGCCAGGGATAAAACCCACAGCGAGTCCCAGTTAGGAAGGTATTCAAAGCCGGGATTTTGCACCAGATTCTGACCAGATACAACCAAGCTCAGGCAAGCTACAATGAAAAAAATTGCTAAGGACCTTCTCATGCCACCGGTCTTAATTTTCCCTATCCTCAATATACGAAATCAGCAACAAATCACCACAAACCCTGAGAACTACTTTCCCTCCATATGATATTCCAATATTCGCTTCTATTGGAGGAATCAAAATGTGATTCGTCTTCTCTAATACTTCCTTAGCTTTTAAGTGTAAAACTGTTTCTAATGCACCTGCACACTCCTGAGCATTATAATGTGCAAAATGATGCTCATTCTTCTTTCCTTTCTTCGCAACTAATTGTGTCTCACATACTGGACAGATACAATTACATGCTAAACCTCTGTCTACTTCATTATGCATTACATACCCTCCTTTTTAATACAACCTGGGGATAAAATTCCCCCGGACTACGTAGCTAATTTTCTGGGCAATCTCTTTGGCTGAAAACTTGAATAGATTGGCGCCAACTTCGTAGAGGAAATCTATTTCCCTGGTAAATAACTCATTGTCCGACATAGCTACACTAATCCCCTTCAGCACTTCCTCCGGGAAAATCAAAAAATTGGCCAGTCGGTGTATGATGATTTCATACTCTTCCTTTTACATTTGTTCATCGACTCCCGCCATGACCAATCCGGCCGATGCGATGAACATACTCCTGTGTTGGTCTAATTCTGAGAGTTTATCCCAAAGTGATATCTTATTGTACAATAGAAGTGGAATTCCTTGATAATTTGGAAACACAAAATCAATGACCCCTTTTATATCAATATTTTTACTGATTATATGTCCCAGCTCATGGCCAATCACAAATCTTAATTCATCTTCATCCAGAGCATTTACTAAGCCGGAGTTTAAATTGACCAGGTGGGGTTCACCCTCCTCCTGACTTGAAGAAGCAGAAGCATTGAAATCGGGCGCATTCGAAATATAGAACTCAATCGGTTCATTGAAATTCAGGGCTTCACAAACATCCTTAAATGGTTTATAAAGCTCAGGTAGTAAATCCTCTCCAAGTTTAAAACTATGTCCCTCCAGCAAGTATTTATAGTAGTTCCCCGATTTTTCGACCTTGCCCTCACTCTTGATTTTACTGTATGTTTTGCTGCAGCTGAGGGTACATAGCTTCAGTACACCAGTATGCTCAATTACATTTGAAAATTCCATTAAATCTTAAATCCCATCTCCCGGAGCAGATCCTGGTATCTCTTGTTGGAACGCAATGATTCAAGGGCTAATTCCGAATTGATCATAAACAGAAATGGTTCTCTAAGCTCATATCCTTTCTCCAGTAAGTCGATCGCTTTCTCTGTTTTACCGATGATGTAGTATATGATACCCGTCCACAGATAGGATACATCTTCCTCTCCCTCATCAATCCTTCTCGTTAGCTCATTGATAATGTTTTCAGCTTCATCATGACGGCCGGTCAGGGTCATAAAATATCCAACATCACCTAGTACAAAAGCAGGTGTCCTCCGGAGATCGTTATCGAAAAGTTGCAGTCTTTCCTCACAAAAATCATAGATGAATTGGAAATTCACTCCCTTTTCGATGTAATGGAGACACAGCCCGCGTTTTGCATTATAAAAATCTGGATGAAGTTCCAAACTCTTCTTCACTAACTCATAGGCTTCCTCCTGTTGTCCTAAATGACGCAAAGGATATGATAATTCTAAATAGGGAATCGGGTTCATTGGATCAAGTTCTAAAGTGACCCTGCTCAGGTTAATAGCATCCTCAAAACGTCTCAAAGCGACTGATAAAAAAGTGGTGTAATAACACCGGCCATGCACATAATTGGGATTAAGTTCCATCCCGGCTTTGAATTCCCTTTCTGCCTCCTCCCAGTTCCATTCATACATGAAACTTATCGTTCCAAGGATATAATGGGGTTCACCCAGCTTCTTATCCAGTTCCAGGGCCTTCTGGGCCCATTCCTTCGCTACGGGAACAAGTGACGGATCCGGTTTTGAGACATCCCAAGACGTCAGTTCAAAGTAGGCATATGCCATACCGGCATAGGGTAATGCGTAAGCTGAATCCTGGGCTATGGCCTGTTTGTAATAATGAATGGCTTTACCGGGAGCCTCATCACCGAGCTTTTGTAATTCGTAGTTGCCTTTGATGTAAAGTTCCCAGGCTTTAAGATTCGCAGTACCTATGTCTTCAATTTGCAAAGTCTCATCAGGTGAAAGTATGGTTTGCAGGTTATCGATGATCTTCTTTGCGATATCCGTTTGAATGTCAAAGATCTCCTCAATATCGTTATCGTATACGTCAGACCAGAGATTTGCCTCATCCTTCACACTGACCAACTTTGGGATAATTCGAATTTGCTTTCCCTGCTTTTGCACACTTCCATCTATCAGGTATTCGACTCCCAGCTCTTCTCCAATCTCAGAAATGCTTTTTCTCCTCTCCCTATATTTCAGTGTAGATTGCCTATTGATAACCCTTAATCCCGATACCTTTGACAATTGACTGCTGATCACATCGGATATTCCCTCCGTAAACCAGAGTTGAGTTGTATCGTAGGAAAGATTTTCAAACGGAAGCACTGCAATGTATTTCACCGGATTGACCTGATCGTTTAATGACCGGTTGCGATAGAATATGTTGAATAAGATTAATCCGACGATCACCACTCCACTCACGAAGGTGGCTATTTTCCAGGAATTGGAAACCGTTTGATTTTCTCCTTCAGGTACCTCCTCCAGAGGGAGGGTTTTTTCGAGTCCCCCGGGGGTAATATCAAAGATCCAGGCGAAGATGATAGCAAGAGGAAAACCAGCCAGAAGAACAATTATCACAAGGGTGGGAGTCCATTCCGGAAAATTAAGGGGTATTGTAATATTGCTGATCAGGTCAATTAAGACAAACGTTGCAGAGGCATATACAACAATTACATGAACGACTCTCCTCCTTTTCAATTCGTGCCAGAATCGCAATAGTCTGTTAGGTCGATGGGGCATCCCGGACGCATTTTAGTTAACACAAGTTACGGCTATGAAGCATGTGTGTCAAATGGATTGACAGAAAAGCATCTCTTAAGTTTATGCTACCCGGGTTCCGGACTTTGCTGACGTTAAACAGTGGTCATTTCTTTTTCCCCATGATTTTTCGAGCATGACATTTTAGGGAGCGAAAAAGGGTAATTCAATTCAAAGTGTAAGTGAATTAAACACTTCTGCAAGCTCCTCCGGTGATCTTCTGAGGATGCTCGGGTTAATCTTTATAAACACCTTTCCGGTTTTTTCATCTCCATCCGGGATGTGGATCTGGTGCAATGTAAGCGATTTTTTCAACTGAGCGGGGGAGTGATCTTTTAGCTGCAACTCCACCACATTGGTACCGCCAGACAGCTTCCTGATTTCGACCTTTTCCGTTTTCACAATCTGATCAAAAAACAGATTTGCATGTGTCAGGCTCTTCCTGTATGCTTCCAGAAAGCCGTCCAGATAATGGAGGGCCACTGCAGCAAAGGGCCAAACCTGGGGCATTCCTCCACCGAACATCCTGCGGTGATGGTAAAGGTCCTTCGTGAATTCATGGGTCCCGGCAAGAATGGCTCCTGATGCTGCATTAAAATTCTTATATAAAGAGACATAAACGGTGTCAAACAATTGTGCGAAGTCAGATGGTGTTTTATGGCTGTGCACACAGGCATTGAAGAGCCTGGCCCCGTCGAGGTGCATTTTAACCTGGTTGGCACGCGCATATTCTGAGATCTCCTTCATTTGTGTGAAATCAAACATGCGGTTGTGTTGTCTCCTGACGGGCGATTCAATGCTAATCACACCCACACCGGTTTCCACTCTGCCTTCCCCGGTACGGTGGATCACCTCCTTCACCTGAGCGAGAGTGAAATCCACCTGATCCCGGCCAAGAGTTATCAGCTTCAGTCCACTGAGTGCTGAGGCACAATCTCCCGAATCGCGGTAGATATGACTTTCAGCCTGTACAATCACCCTCCGTTTTTCTCCCGAAAGTTGACGAATAGCCAGGTGATTGGCGAGCGTTCCCGTGGGCATAAATACCGCGCTCTCTTTTCCCAGGATCCCGGCCATTCTTTCCTCCAGTTCTTCAACTACCCCGCCACGTGAATAAAGGTCAGGTTCCATAGGATCCGAGGATTCAATACGTGTCAGCAAATCTGCATATTCGCTGATGGACAGGTCCAGTCCGTCACGGGAAAAATTTACTTTTTTGCCCTCTTTTTCCGATGCATGTTCTTTTACGGGAAAGGGATGTAAGGCAGCTGCCATGGCAGGTGCTGCTGCGGTGGCAAGGCCGCCTGTAACCAGGAAATTTCGTCGTTTCATATGCTTATTTTCCGTGTAGTTCGAGGTTTGGAAGGCTTTCTTCCTTCACAAGAAAGCGGTGGAACCAGTTTTTGACAATCTGATTAGCTTCCTCCTTTTTGGAGGTCAGGCCATGGTCTTCGCCTTCCATCATGACCAGGCGGTAGGGGATTTTCCTTTTTTGAAATTCAGCTGCCATTTGTAAGGATTCCTCCGGTGGCACGCGCCAGTCCGCAGTACCGTGCATGATCAATACCGGGCAGGTCCTGCAGATCTCATCCACCCTGCTTATGGCCGATCGTACTCTCAGCAGGGAATCCTTATTTGAATCGTAGCCGGGGATCAGTTGCCGGTATACGTAAGTCTCCATTTCATTCCCGCGTGAACCGTCCATCATCTGCAGGTCGGTGACCCCTCCTATAATGGCAGCCGCTTTCACCTGATCTGTTCTCATCAGCGTGAGGTAGGTCATCATTCCTCCCCGGCTTTTTCCCACCATGCCGATTCTTCCCGTATCGGCCTGTGGCAGTTCTTCCAGCAGCGGGAAGAGGTTAAGCACGTCATTTACATCGGCTCCTCCAAACTCTTCCTCCCCATCACCGCCGTCATTCCCCCGGTACTGTGTTCCCACAGTCACGTAACCCCAGCTGGCCATCCGGGCCAGGATATCCACCACCCGGTAGGGATAGATCTTACTGAACTCCCGGTTTCCGCCGCGGTTGTATATGAGCACTGGCAGATTTTTTGCATCTCTTGGATATGCCAGATAAGCTTTTACCCGCAGTCCGTCGCTCATGTAGTAGATCTCTTCCATCTCAATCTCTTCCAGGAAAGAGAATTCAGGTTTTAAGTCACGGGAAGGCAGCTTAAATACCAGCCGCTGAACAGCTGTGTCACCGTAAGGGTCATAAGCGTTGCGGTAGACGATACTCCCGTCGGGCAGAGTCTCATCCAGGCTTAGATTTAGCAGAGGAGCCAGTTCAATTTCCCTTCCGTTGTTAAAGAGATGTTTTATGCTGGTGAGATGCTCAAGGTTTTCCAGCGGATTTTTATCCAGGACCAGGATATCTGCTTCAAAGCCCTTCTCAATTTTCCCGGTCTTCCAGCCAAAGGCCTCCGAAAAATTTAAGGTGGCTGCAGCCAGGACCTCCCGCTTGCTTAAGCCGATCCGGTGCAATAGTTCCAGTTCGGTGTGCAGAGAGATTCCCGGCATGGTGCCCCATACATCGGTGGCGCTACCCGCCAGATACCGGTTGCCGTGCCTGCGGTATACCGTTTCGATTTTCAGTTCCTGCAATCCGACTTTTGTGTAGTTCTCCTGTTCTTCCGGCGTATAGAGGTGCATCCCGCTCTTTCTGTCTACGGGATTGTTAATATCGGCAGGATTCAGAATCTTTGCTACCGGATCGTTCCACAGGTTCCTGTGTCCGGGAAGATCGGCGTAAAGCAGACTTATGGTTGGCATAAGGAAGGTACGGCCGGAAGCCAGCGTTGTGGCGTGCTGTTGCAATTCCAGGGATGCCGTATCCAGGGAGTAGAGGTGCTGGTAATACTTCCATTTCGGGCTCTCCAGATCGTTGCTGAAGGGTTGTTCCGAAACGGCTTTTCGCATCGCTTCCGGTGCGACATCAAGCGAATACCTGGTGGTGTGGACAAAAGCATCCAAGCCTGCTTTTACTCCGTCCTCGTATGAGGTGTATCCAAGCTCCCCGATGGTTCCCATTCCAAGCATTTTGGCCTCCTTGTGTATCAACTGCACCTGCTCCGGGGTGAGTTTATATTTTAAGAGGGCAATCTTGTATCCTTCGGCATGGAGATCTATGAGATCTTGCAGATGGGCCGAATCGCTTTTGACTTCATCACCCACCGATTCCAGCATGTAAAAATCGGGCGAAGGATCGGCCTCCGGATAGAACCATCCCCTTCTTCCCCCATCCACTCCAATCAGGGTGCATACCCCTTTACACAGAAATGCATTGGCATAAAACTGGTTGTTCAGTACGGCAAATCCATCGATTAGTCCGGGTATGATAAATTTCCCATCCGCCTCAATAACCCTCGCATTCTCCGGGACCGGGGTTCCGGTAAGAAGCTCTCCGAAATCAACTATTTCATTCTCCTTTAAAACTATATAGCCCTTCAGGATATCGAAATAGGCACCTGTTTCGTCCTGCAGGTTCAGCAGGGTCGCCCCTCGAATAAACACCAATTCCTGTTTTTCGGAAGGTGTATTAATACAGGAGGAAAGAAGTACAAACAAAAAGGTAAGAGGGATAAAATATTTCATAGGAGCGAATTTATAACAATGCTTCGGTTTCCCCTATACCGGATAGATATATATATGGTGAACTTCAGAATACCAAAGCATTCACCTGGTCAACCAGAATTGGCCCAATGTGGTCAGGAGAGCCTGTTTTTTTTCACAAGAGTTCAGGAAAGGTAATAGGGAACTGCCATAGGGGTGTGCAGGTTCGATTCTAATACGATATCGAATCCTTGAAGACTAAAGTGATAATGTTTCATCCAGTTCGAGTTTTGATATCTCTTCAATATCTATTTCCAATTTTCTGAGTCGGGCAACTAATCCATGTTTTCCACTATCTTTAAACATAGAAAGCATGCACCAAAATTAACCTAAAACCAAGTACTTCCTGAAATGAAAAAGGCCCTTCTGTTGCTCCTGGCTGTAGCTGTTCTCACAGGCTGTAAGGAGAAGAAAAGTGAAATTCCCGCCATCGATCCGGCATTTATCAACTACGTCTCTGGATTTACCAGTGGGGTGATATCGGCAAGCTCCAATATAACCCTTTCACTGGTAGCAGATATTCCTGAAGCGATCAGGGAGAAGTCCCTGGAACAGGAGCTTCTGGAGATCAGGCCCTCGGTAAAAGGAAATTATTCCTGGGTCGACAGCCGGACACTGGAGTTTAGTCCCGAGGGAACACTCGATCCGGGCACCGTATATCATTGTAAGTTTCACCTGGATAAGTTGATGGAGGTTCCTGGTGGATTGGAAGTTCTGGAATTTCAGTTTCAGACCATTCAGCAGTCCCTGTTCGTGGAATTGAAAGGATTGAACAGCCTGGATGATGAGGACCTGAAATGGCAGCAATTAAAGGGGACCCTGAAAACTGCCGATTATGCCGATGTGGAAAAGGTGGAGCAGGTGCTGAAGGGATCGCAGGACGGGAAAGCCCTCCAGGTAAGCTGGACCCACAACAGCGAAGGAACGGAGCACCACTTTACATTGGACTCCATAAACCGGACTAAAGAAAAAGAGCAGGTGCTGGTGAAATGGGATGGTAAGGGGATCCAGAGTGAGGATAAGGGCGAAGAGGTGGTAAGCATTCCGCCTCTGGGTGATTTTAAACTGATGAACACCCATGTGCGGCAGCAGCCCGATCAATATGTCAGCCTCTTTTTTTCAGATCCTATCAGTAAAACACAGGATTTACGCGGACTGATCTACCTGGAATCGGGAGAGGAAGTCAAACTTGAGCTGGATGGAAGTCAGATAAAAGTATATCCGGCCATCAGGCTCCAGGGCAGTAAAAAACTGGTAGTGAATGATGCGGTCAGAAACACTCTGGACTATAACCTGGTGGAGTCGTACAGCCGGGAGATCGTATTTACCAGCATCGATCCGGATGTGGCCCTGATCGGCGATGGGGTGATCCTTCCGGGGACAGACGGCTTTATTTTTCCATTCAAGGCGGTCAACCTGAAGGCGGTGAATGTGAGGATCATCAAGATCTTTGAAGACAACATCGGACAGTTCTTTCAGGAAAACCATTACAATGGCAATAATGAAATGAAACGGGTGGGACGCATTGTTCTGATTAAGGAGATTCCGCTGAGCTCTGACAAAGCTGTTGATTTAGGTGCCTGGAACATCTTCTCGTTGGATTTGGCTGAACTCATTGAAACCGAGCCGGGAGCCATCTACAATGTATCGATCACCTTCGACCGTTCCCAGTCACTTCTGCCCTGTGCGGCAAGCGATGAAAAGCCGGGCTTGAAACCTTTTAAAAGAAACAGGGAGGTGGAACGGTTCAACGATCCGCCCACAGGAGATTACTACTGGGACTATGGATACTATGAAAACTATAACTGGAGAGACCGGGAAGATCCATGCACAGATGCATACTATATCCATAAGAGAAACAGTAATGATGCCTCCCGGAATGTGCTGGCTTCTGATCTGGGGATCATTGCTAAGGGGGGCAGTGGTACCGACTTGTTTGTGGCCGTGACCAGCCTGGTAAGTAGCGAGCCCATACAGGGTGTAGAGCTGGAGATTTATAACTACCAGAATCAGCTGGTGGAGGTGAAGCAGACCGGACAGGGTGGGATGGTGACCATAGCGCTGGAACAAAAGCCCTACTTGCTGATAGCCAAAAAAGGGAGCCAGCGTGGCTACCTGAGACTGGACGACGGATCGGCACTTTCTACCAGCATGTTTGATGTGGCTGGTAACAAGAATTCTGAAGGCATCAAAGGCTACCTGTACGGTGAGCGGGGTGTGTGGAGACCAGGCGATTCCATTTACATATGCTTCGTACTGGAAGATAAGAACGGGATTCTTCCTGAGAATCACCCTGTTAGGTTTGAATTGCTTACCCCGGAGAGTCAGCTCTACCTGAACAGGACCCAAAGTTCCGGACTCAACGGGGTGTATGATTTCCGGTGCGCCACAGAGGCAGATGCACCCACCGGGAACTGGCTGGCCAAGGTGATTGTGGGAGGATCGAGCTTTACCAAAACCATGAAGATCGAAACGGTGAAGCCCAACCGGCTTAAGATTAATATTGATTTCGGGACAGAGGTATTGAAAAGAGGCCAGGCAGCAGGAACCCTGAATGCCCTCTGGCTTCACGGAGCAATAGCCAGGAACCTGAAGGCCGATATCGCTTTGGATCTGCGTTCCACTACCACCAGTTTCAAGGAGCATAAGGGATTTGTGTTTGACGATCCGGTGAAGAGTTTTGAATCCGAAGAGGAGGTGGTATTCGAGGGGAGACTGGACAAGGTGGGTAATGCCTCTTTTACGCCTGGTATTCAGGTGGGGAAGGAGGCTCCTGGTATGTTGCAGGCATTTTTCAAGACCCGGGTGTTTGAGAATTCGGGTGATTTCAGCGTGGATCGCTTTCCGGTATTATATTCCCCCTACACCACTTATGTGGGGGTGAAGATACCTGATGGCCCGGGCTGGAACGGAGCCCTCTATTCTAACGAAACCAACCTGATACCCATTGTGACGGTAGACGAGTCGGGAAATCCTGTGGATGTTGAGAACCTCCAGATTGAGATATACGAGGTCCACTGGAGGTGGTGGTGGGACAGGGATGAGTACGACAACCTGGCCTCCTATGTGGGAAACAGAAGCCGCAACCTGATCAAAAAAGACCAGATTAGTACGGTGAACGGGAAGGCCATGTACGAACTGAACTTTGGTAAAAACCTCTGGGGGAGGAAGCTGATCCGGATCACCGATCCCAAAGGGGGACACAGTACGGGCCGGACCTTCTATCTGGACTACAGGGGGTATTGGGAGAACAACTCTCAGGAGGGCCCCGGCGGAGCCGAAATGCTCACTTTTACCACCGATAGGAAGGATTATAGGCTAGGGGAAGAGATTGCCCTGAACCTGCCGGAATTTGAGGAGGGACGAGCCCTGATAAGTATTGAGACCGGATCGAGGATCCTGCAGACTTTTTGGGTGGAATCGCCACAGGAAAGCCCTGTAATTATTGAAGCCACTCCTGAAATGGCTCCTAATGCCTTTATCCATGTGTCTCTTATTCAGCCTCATAAAAACAGTGTCAACGACCGGCCCATCCGGATGTACGGGATACAGTCCGTCAATGTGGTGGACCAGAATACCATTCTGAATCCTGTGCTTCAGATGCCTGATGTGCTTGAACCGGAACAGGATGTGACGCTGACGGTTTCGGAACAGGAAGGGAGGACAATGACCTATACGGTAGCTGTGGTGGATGAGGGTCTGCTGGATTTGACACGGTTCGGAACGCCCGATCTATGGAGACAGTTTTATGCCAGAGAGGCTCTGGGCATTCGCACCTGGGATCTCTACAAGTATGTACTGGGAGCCCTGAAAGGAGAGATGGCCGGACTGCTTTCCATCGGCGGGGATGAGTTTATTGAGCAAGACGGCAAGAAGAATAATAACCGTTTTAAACCGGTGGTGAAGTTCTTTGGACCTTTTGAACTGAAGTCAGGAAAAAGCAACAGTCACTCTTTTACCATGCCCAATTACGTGGGTTCGGTCAAAACCATGGTGGTAGCAAGCCATCATGGAGCCTACGGAAAAACCGAAAAAGCCACCCCGGTGAAAAAGCCGCTGATGGTTCTGGCTACGCTACCCCGGGTGCTTAGTCCGTCCGAGACGGTAAGTCTGCCCGTGACCGTATTTTCCATGGATTCCAAGGTGAAGAATGTAAGCGTGGAGGTGAAGACCAATGAGCTGTTTATGGTAGAGGGACCCTCTTCACAAAAGATAATTTTTGATGAGGAAGGCGACCAGGTAGTGGAGTTTACCCTCAAGGTAGCCAAAGGAATTGGCGCCGGACAGGTGGAGGTCATTGCAAAGAGCGGGAATCAGAAGGCCAGTGACCTGATCGATCTGCAGGTACGAATGCCCAATCCGCGGATCACCCTTACCGAGAATGACATGGTGGAGCCCGGGAAGAGCTGGGAGAGTAGCTATGAAGCGGTTGGACTGGCCGGGACCAACCATGGGGTACTGGAAGTATCGGTCATCCCCCCCATGAACCTGGAACAGCGGCTGAAGTACCTGATGCAGTATCCGCACGGATGTGTGGAGCAGACCACATCGGCGGTATTCCCGCAGTTGTTCCTTCACAGGCTCGTTGAACTTGATTCGAAACAAAAGAGTGAGATCCAGGAT
>Ga0164315_10002504_pt1 | contig 14075 bp, 10 predicted proteins | sample GuaBasSedimGuay6_FD_113737 | JGI IMG/M metagenome (GOLD analysis project Ga0164315, IMG submission 113737) | Subseafloor sediment microbial communities from Guaymas Basin, Gulf of California, Mexico - Guay6, Core 4569-2, 0-3 cm | ecosystem: Environmental > Aquatic > Marine > Hydrothermal vents... | reverse complement strand
AGAATGAAGGCATAAACAACACTAACAGGGTAAATATCTCAAGTCGCCCGAGAAACATGGAAAAACATAATATTAATTTATTAAATTCTGACAGGCCAGCGTAATTGGCACTGACCTCACCCAGACCCGGCCCCAGGTTATTGATGGTGGCGGCAACTGCAGAAAAAGCGGTGATCTGATCCAGTCCATTAAACATTAATAGCAGCATCATCAAGGCAAACAGTGCTACGTAAGCGGCAAAAAAACCCCAGACTGCATCAATAATCGAATTATTTACCGGTTGCCTGCCAATTTTTACGGTGACCTGCGCATTCGGGTGTATCAGTCGCATGATTTCCCGCTGCCCCTGTTTAATTAACAACAGCACACGAATCACTTTCATGCCACCACCGGTTGAACCGGCGCAACCACCAATAAAACTGGAAAACAATAAAAGTACCGGAATAAAAACCGGCCAGCTTGCATAGTCTGAAGTGACAAAACCTGAAGTTGTGGCTATCGATACCGTTTGAAACATGGCTTCACGAAACGCATCTGAAAAATCATGATAGATAGACTGAGTGTACAGCGTATAAATACTGACAGACGAAATAATAATTAACAAACCGGCATAAAATTTAAACTCAGAATCCCGTAAATATGGCATCAAACTTTTTGAGCGCACCACTGAAAAATGCAATGCGAAGTTTATTGCGCCGAGAAACATAAAAAATATTGCGACGATCTCAATCGCCTGATTATCAAAATAACCGATACTGGCGTCGTGCGTAGAAAAGCCACCAATGGCAACTGTAGAAAAACTATGGGCTACTGCATCAAATAAGTCCATACCCGCCAACCAGTAAGCGAGCGCACAGGCCACGGTTAATCCCAGGTAAATATACCAGAGCGCTTTCGCGGTTTCTGCGATTCGTGGCGTTAATTTATTGTCTTTTACCGGACCGGGGGCTTCAGCTTTATACAGCTGCATGCCGCCAATACCCAGCATTGGCATCACTGCAACGGCCAGCACGATAATACCCATGCCGCCTAACCACTGTAATTCCTGACGGTAAAATAAAATACTGTGAGGCAGATCATCCAACCCGATCAATACCGTCGCTCCGGTTGTCGTCAGGCCTGAAATAGATTCAAACAGTGCATCAACAACACTGATATCCATGCTTTGATAAAGATAAAAAGGCATGGCACCGGCAGCACCTAATACCAGCCAGAATAAAACAACAACAACGAAACCATCACGCAGACGTAAATCATTTTTTTTATTTCTTACCGGAAGAAATAATAAAAAACCAATGCTTAATAAAAATAAATAGCTATAAAAAAAAGCCCGCGCGGCATCTTCCTGGTATAAAAGATCAATGACAACAGGCGGTAACAGCGTGATGCTGAATAGCATCAAAAATTGCCCCATAATGCGTTGTATGATGGCTACATGCATGATCTTTTAAAAGAACGAGACAGCAACCTGAAACAGTTTTTCAACTGCATGGAATTTACTTTTATCCAGTAAAAATAAAATAATATGGTCTTCATTTTTGATTTTAATATCGTGGTGCGCCATTATTACCTCTTCACCACGGATAATTGCTCCTATCGTTGTGCCTTCCGGCAACTTGATCTGCTCAACTGTTTTACCAATAACTTTTGAATTTTCACTATTACCATGGGCGATGGCTTCAATGGCTTCCGCCGCACCACGGCGCAATGAGTGCACTGACACCACATCACCACGACGCACATGTGCCAGTAAACCACTAATGGTAATTTGCTGCGGTGAAATAGCGACATCGATAGTACCTTCACTTTCCATCAAATCAATATAGGCATGGCGATTGATTAGTGACATCACTTTTCTGGCACCTAAACGCTTGACCAGCATTGACGATAATATATTAGCTTCATCATCATTGGTTAAGGCACAGAACACATCCATCTGATCAACGTTCTCTTCCAGCAACAAATCTTCATCCCCGGTATCGCCGAGCAGGACAATGGTGTTATTTAAATCACAGGATAATTCTTTTGCGCGCCTGGCATTGTGCTCCAGTAATTTTACGCTGTATTTATTTTCCAGTGATAGCGCGAGACGTTTACCAATGTTGCCACCACCGGCCAGCATAATACGCTTGATAGGTTTATCCAGCTTGCGCAGTTCAGACATCACCGCACGGATATCTTTTCGTGCTGCTATAAAAAATACTTCATCATCAGCTTCTATCACCTGGTGACCGTCAGGCACGATACCTTTGCCACGACGAAAGATGGCCGCCACGCGTGAATCAATGCCCGGCATATGTTTCCTTAAATCAGCAATTTCATGGCCCACAAGCGGGCCGCCATAATACGCCTTAACACCAACCAGGCGTGCACGACCACCGGCAAAGTCCAGCACCTGCAGGGCACCGGGGTATTCAATTAAACGTTGTATATGCTCCGCAACTAACTGCTCAGGGCTAATTAAGACGTCTATTGGTAAATCATTATCGTTAAACAGTTCCTTATATTTAAGGTATTCCTGAGAACGGACCCGGGCAATTTTTGTCGGCGTATGAAACAGGCTATACGCAATCTGACAGGCAACAATATTCGTTTCATCACTATTGGTCACCGCCACCAGCATATCGGCATCACTGATACCGGCTTTTTTTAATATATCAGGGTGGGACGCATGACCAACGACGGTTTGAATATCCAGACGCTCACTTAGCTCATTAAGTAAAATAGCATTTGAATCTATCAGCGTAATATCATTGGCTTCCGACGCCAGGTTTTCAGCAACACTTGAGCCAACCTGGCCGGCGCCTAAAATAAGAATATTCATTGGTGTAACTACTCAGCTAACCCCTGAAATCCGCCATTTCAGCGTTAAAAAATGGTCATTTACCTGTGTAAACTCACATTTTTCGCCATGAACTGACAGATTCCAGGGGTGATCTGAGCAGTTGCCGTTAATGAAGTTTACCTTTAATTTCCTTACTTTTCTTCAGAAAGTTTTCTTAGTCGGCAGAAATAAAAACCATCCGCATCCTGTTCGCCAGGCAATAACTGACGACCATACTCGCATGGTTTGCCCCAGTCAGCTTGTATTTTAATTTCAGCCGCATTTTTATTGCGACTTATGAAGTCAGCCATTTGATTTTGATTTTCATCTTTGAATACTGAACAGGTGACATACAATAAGTCACCACCGGGGGCCAGCATCTGCCATGCAGATAACAGTATCTCTGCCTGCAACTTCACCAGCGGTGTTATATCCGACTCGCGGCGCAAGGTTTTTATATCCGGATGACGTCGAATCACACCACTGGCCGAGCAGGGGGCGTCAATTAATATGCGCTCAAACTGGTCACCGTGCCACCACTGTTTATACTCACGGGCATCAGCCACTATTAGCTCTGCTCTTGATTCAAGTTTAAGACGCTGCAAATTCTCACTCACTCGCTGCATCCTTTGCTGTTCAAGCTCAACAGCAAATATCTTATCTATAGCGCTATAGCGCTCAAGAAGGTGGCAGGTTTTTCCGCCCGGTGCGGCGCACAAATCAAGCACCGGGGTATTCGCCGAAACATCAAGCAACTCTGCTGCCAATTGCGCACCAGCATCCTGAACGGAAACAGCACCATCAGCAAAACCGGGCAACAAACGCACATCGATGCCCTGGCTTAGTTTTAACGCATGATCAGCCAGCACAGAAACATGTGATTCAATATCATTCTCAGCAAGCAGCTTCTGATATTGTTCAGCACTGTACTGCATTTGATTAACACGCAAGCAGAATGCAGGCCGCTGATTATTTGCATCTACAATCTGTGTCCAGTTTTCTGGCCAGTCAGTTTTTATTTTTTCCAGTATCCAGCGCGGGTGCGAGTAACGGACCTGGGCATCTTTTATTGAAGCGATCAATTCTTCTTTTTCACGAGTAAATCGCCGCAGCACAGCATTCACCAGGCCCGCAGCCCACTTTTTCCCCGCGCCTTTCCCACCCGGGGCCCTCACCAGTTCAACCGCATCATTGATGATGGCGTAGTCCGGTGCACGGCACTCTTTCAACTCATACAGGGCCATTAACAAAAGCAACTGCACATCACTGTCTTTTTGTTTGAGTGGTTTTGATAACAAACGTGAAACAAAAAACTCCAACTGCCAGCGCCAGCGCAACACACCATTGACGATTTCATTAGCCAGGCCACGATCTCGCCTGTCTTCAAGTGCATCAATACTAGCTGGTTGCACAGCAGACAACGACTGCCCGCTAAAAACCTGTTTTAACGCTTTTAATGCAGCCTGCCGGGCAAGACTGACCCTGACTTTTTTCTTTACTGGAGAGGATGATTTTCCCACAATATCACTGCAATATTTGATTAGCTAAAGAATTAGCATTAAGAAAATCAGCAACCGGCATTCTACGTTTGCCTTCGGCCTGCAATTCTGTAATACGAAGCACACCTTCACCGCTTGCTACATCAATGCCCTGTGCCGATTCTGCAATAACTTTGCCAGGTAGAGTATCCGCTGCCAGCACCGCATTCACGTCAAGCTGCGCCTGCCAAAGACGTAATTTTTGTGCTTTATTATTTTTCTGGTAGGAACAATAAGCCACCGGCCACGAATTATAAGCACGAATGGCTCGTTGAATTTTTCTCGCCGATAACGACCAGTTAATCTTTGCTTCGGCTTTATTTAATTTTGTTGCATAACAGGCGGCAGCATCATCCTGTTTGCTTCTATTGCAGCTTTGCCCGGCAATTGCAGGCAAAACCGAGATCAGGGTTTTTGCACCCAGGAGCATTAACTTATCATGCAAACTTGAGCCGGTATCTTCATCTGTAATTTCACATTCGGCAACGGCCAGCATATCACCGGTATCCAGGCCTGCATCCATTTGCATGATAGTAATGCCGGTTTTTTTGTCTGCCGCTAATATCGCACGTTGTATAGGTGCCGCACCCCGCCAGCGCGGCAGTAATGACGCATGGATATTAATACAACCCAGACGTGGCGACTCAAGCACTGCAGCCGGCAGCAACAAACCATAAGCGGTGACGATCATTAAATCAGCATTCAAGGCTTTTAATTCAGCCTGCGCCTTTTCATCTTTCAATGATTTCGGCTGGTAGACAGGAATATTGTATTCCAGTGCTTTTTCTTTTACCGGTGAAGCCTGTAAGCCACGGCCTCGACCTGCAGGACGATCCGGCTGGGTATACACGGCAACCACATCATAAGATGATTCGATTAGTGCCTGCAATGCAGCCACTGAAAAATCCGGCGTGCCGGCATAGATAATACGAAGAGGGTTACTCACAAAGAGGGGCCAACTTTTACGTTAATCAAGCGTATCAATGGTAGATATTGCCAGTTCATGAATCGGATTTAAACTAACCAGTTTTAAACAGTGAATATAGTTACATTTTAACCGCAGCATTACGGCTTTCTTCACGCACCGCTTTAAGCAAACGTTTTTTAATACGCTGCAGCTTAAGCGGGGATAAATAATCAACAAACAGCTTGCCTTTCAAATGGTCTATTTCATGCTGAATACACACTGCCAGCATTTCATCTGCCTGCAGAGTATATTCATCGCCGCTTTGATCCATCGCTTTCACCGTGACTTTTTCACTGCGCTGCACAGTCTCATATATATCCGGTACTGACAAACAACCTTCATCACAACTTTCAGTGCCCTGTTCAGCGATAATCTCAGGATTAATCAAACATAATGGCTGACTTTTATCCTCAGATACGTCAATGACTATCACCTGTTGATGCACATCAACCTGGGTAGCTGCCAGACCTATGCCAGGCGCGAGATACATGGTTTCAAACATGTCATCCACCAGTTTTTTAATAACATCATCCACTTTAGCCACAGGTTTAGCCACAGTACGCAGGCGTTTATCCGGGTAATTTAATATATCTAGTATTGCCATAATGCTTACATCTTTTTAGCTGATATTGTCTACCATTATAGTAAGGGCAACGTTGACCAGGTTAAAGTAACTCTGATCAATTATTCCTTAACCGAAAACGCCGCTAATCAGCACGTCTATTATTATTTCTGCTACACTCAATAAAAAACTTACTTTAACAATCGAAGTTTATCTGCTAAACCATTGAGAATAGTAAGAAAACAAGCGCCCACCGAGCTACGAAAACAAGTAACCTTCCAGGGCAAAAAAAATCGGGGAATAAAAATAAAAATGAATAACTCAACTACTCCCATGCCAGGTATTATTGTACCCTTTTTCATGCTTTTAGGGCTACTAGCTGTTCTCACGGGTTGTAGCGCGTCAAAACCAGACCCGGTTAGCATCGATGAGCCTGAACAGACAGAAGGCACTGCCGCTGAAAAAGTAGCCGTACCGGCAAAAGAAATCCGCGTAAAAGCCTCACACCCGAGACAATATACGGTTAAAAAAGGCGATACGTTATGGGGAATATCTAATTTATTCCTGCAGGACCCCTGGTACTGGCCTGAAATCTGGCAGAAAAACACACAAATTCAAAATCCCCACGTAATCTTTCCAGGTGATGTATTAACCCTGGTTTATGTTGGTGGCCAACCACAAATTTTAGTCAATGAAGCACAGCACAAAGCTGTGCAGCAAGAGAGTGGCGAATTACCGGTTAAAAAACTTAGTCCTGGCATACGCACAAAAGCACTACAGGCCAGCATACCCAGTATTCCCGGTGATGCAATCCGGCAATTTTTAAGCAAGCCCCGCGTTGTAACCAAGGAGCAGCTCGAGAATGCGCCTCACATTATCGCCAGCGATGAAAAACACCTTATATTAGGTTCCGGCAATCGTGTTTACATCCGGGGTGAAATTGACAAGGAACGCGTTCGTTATTCTGTGTTTAGACCGGGAGATGAACTGCGTGACCCAGTCAGCAATGAGCTTTTAGGGTATGAAGCTAAATATGCAGGCCATGTACATATCACCAAATATGGTGACCCGTCTACCGGCAACCTTACCTTTACCGCCAGGGAAGTATTAATTGGTGACCGCCTGCTACCAGAAGATAAAAGCAAACGGGAAAACCTGTTTTTCCCCCATATTCCTGACAAAGATATCGATGCGCAGATAATTTTACTGGATGATGCATTGAGCGGCGTTGCCCTATACCAGATCGTGGTTATCAATAAAGGCGAACGGGATGGTGTGGAAGTTGGTCATTTACTCGCAACCTTCACCCAGGGCGAAAGCGTCCGCGATCACTATGACAAACGTCGCAGCAAACCGGTAAAACTGCCAAATGAACGTAGCGGTTTATTGATGATTTTTAAAACCTTTGATCGTGTCAGTTATGGTTTAACGCTGGAATCAAAACGCGTTATTCGCCATAATGATTCTGTTCATACACCACGGTTTTAAGCACTCAGCCCTATTGCCAGGGAAGCCATGATTTAGTCTGATGGATATTGCGTAATAAACCGGAGGATGGACTTAATCAGAGCTTCCTCAGGTAAATAATCGTGTAATATTCATGAATGAACACACGGACGATTAAAAACAGGGAGCAAACTGCAATGGACGCAGGCACAATAAACAGTTTCACCAGGCAGAATGAACTAGAAATCTGCTTATCTCTACGCCACACACCGGGAGTCGGTAGCGCCACCTTTCGCGCCCTGCTGGACACATTTGACACGGTGGACGCTATGCTCAATGCCAGCAGCAAACAACTCTCTGCGCTAGCCATCAAATCGTCCATTAAAACGGAAATTTTTAAAACACTCAGCAAACAGTCAAAACCGGACATTAGTGCAGACCTTAACTGGCTTATTGAAGACGATCACCACATCATCACGTTATTTGATGAGGCTTATCCAGCAAGCTTAAAAGAACTGTCCGATGCTCCCCCCCTGTTATATATAAGGGGCGACATCGATTACCTGATGCAGCCCCAACTAGCGATGGTAGGTTCGCGTAATCCAACGGCTGCCGGGCGCAATACAGCCAGAGAATTCGCCCAGCACCTGTCCAACGCCGGTATCACCATTACCAGCGGTCTGGCCAGCGGTATTGATGGCGCCAGTCATGAAGGTGCCCTGCAGGGCCTGGCAGGAACCATCGCCGTGGTCGCGCATGGCCTGGATATTGTCTACCCGGCAGAGCACCAGAAGCTGGCACAGCAGATTACTGAACATGGCGCGGTCATTTCTGAAATGCCCATCGGCACGCAACCGCAGCCAGGCTTATTTCCACGGCGCAATCGATTAATCAGCGCCCTGGCGCTGGGCACGCTGGTGGTAGAAGCGGCTCAAAAAAGCGGCTCTTTGATTACTGCACGCTACGCGGCAGAACAAAACAGAGAAGTTTTTGCTATCCCCGGTTCTATCCACAATCCCATGGCCAGAGGCTGCCATCAACTCATTCGGCAGGGTGCAAAGCTGGTTGAAACGGCCAGTGATATACTGGAAGAACTGTGTATTCCAGACCAGAAAACCACCTCCTACCCCCAAAAACCTGAAAAAAATATCCAGGAAAACCGTAAAGATACGCACCAGGCACTTGACCCGGATCACCAAAAACTGCTCAAATGCCTCGCATATGAGCCCGCCAGCATTGATGAGTTGGTACTTCGTAGTCATTTTACTGCCGCCGAAGTCGCTTCCATGCTGCTTATTATGGAGCTTGAGGGAATCGTCGTATGTCACAATGGACGCTACACAAATATCAAATAAGTATTTGATTTATACGATCATTTCCCCCTGAGCCAACACAGGTTAAACGAGACTTTTTGAATGATAATTAAACAATCCGTTGTTGACGTCTTAATGTTCTTATTCGAACGCTATCTGGTCGAAGATGAACCAAACGAAACCGTTCATGTCGCTGATGTGCGCGATAGTATTCAACTTCGCCTGGAAGAAATGGGCTTTGACAACAGTGAAATTAACCAGGCTTTTGACTGGCTGGAAAGTCTGACAGATAGTCAGCACGATAATCAACTTATTCCACTTAAAGAAACCAGTACTCGCATATACAGTGAAGAAGAGAAAAAACTTCTCAGCCTGGAAAGCATCGGCTTTTTAAATTTTCTTGAACAGAGCAATATCCTCACTGCTGTTACACGCGAGTTAATACTCGACCGTGTGGTCGCACTGGGACACCCGCTTGATGCCGAACAACTGAAATGGATCATCATGATAGTGCTACACTCACACCCAGGTGAAGAAAATGCACTAGCATTGATGGAAGATTTTTTGTTTGATGAAACCATTGGTCATATTCATTAAACTTTTTCTTTAACTAGCTGACATAACAGAGCAATAAACAGTATGAGTAAAAACCTTGTTATCGTAGAGTCGCCGGCAAAAGCGAAAACCATCGAAAAATATTTAGGTAAAGACTTCAAAGTTCTTGCTTCATACGGTCACGTACGTGATCTAATCCCCAAAGAAGGCGCCATCGACACAGAAAATGATTTTGCGATGAAATACCAGATCATCGAACGCAACGAAAAACATGTCGATAAAATCATTAAATTTTTAAAAAAAGCGGACACGCTCTACCTCGCAACTGACCAGGACCGCGAAGGGGAAGCCATTTCATGGCATTTATATGAGTTACTAAAAGAAAAAGACCTGCTTGAAAACAAACAGATCCATCGCGTTGCTTTCAACGAAGTCACCAAACGTGCAATACAGGAAGCAATAGATAACCCGGGAGAGCTCTCCACCAATTTAATCAATGCACAGCAAACCAGGCGCGCACTGGATTACCTGGTGGGTTTTAACATATCGCCACTATTGTGGAAAAAAGTACAGCGTGGCCTCTCCGCCGGCCGCGTTCAAAGCCCTGCTTTACGCATGATTGTCGAACGTGAACTGGCAATTGAAGCCTTTGACCCCAAAGAATACTGGACCATTGAAGCGGATGTTTCAAAAGACAAACAGGCTTTTTTCGCCAAGTTAAATATTTATGAAAGTGAAAAAATAAAGCAGTTCAGCATCACCGATGCAGACACGGCTACCGCCGCCAGAGACACCTTACTAAAAGCAGCCAATGGCAAATTAACGGTTAACAAGGTAGAAAAGAAGGAACGAAAACGTAACCCTTCTGCACCGTTCACTACCTCTACCCTGCAGCAGGAAGCGGCCAGAAAGCTTCGTTTCTCTACACAACGCACTATGCGTACCGCACAGAACCTGTATGAAGGTATTGATATAGGTGGTGAAACCGTCGGTTTAATCACCTATATGCGTACCGACTCGTTACATCTAGCGGATGAAGCACTGGATGAAATACGGGGTTTAATTGAACAACGTTTTGGCAAAAATAATTTACCCGATGCACCCCGCACTTTTAAAAACAAATCAAAAAATGCGCAAGAGGCACATGAGGCTATTCGTCCCACTTCGGTTCGTCATATACCTGAAGAAATTAAAGACAAACTGAAACCGGACCAGTTTGCTCTTTACCAGCTGATATGGAAACGCACCATGGCCTGTCAGATGATCCATGCCACACTGGATACGGTAAGCGTTGAGCTTGGCTGTGGTGATGGTAATAGCTTCCGCGCTTCTGGCTCAACCATTAAGTTCCCCGGCTTCATGTCTGTCTACATGGAAGGCAGCGATGATAAAAAAGCTGAAGATAATACTGAAAAGCTGCTACCCGAATTAAGCCAGGGCGAAAAAATTGATTTACTGGAAATCAGAGACGAACAGCATTTCACTGAGCCACCACCACGATTCACTGAAGCCAGTTTAGTTAAAACCCTGGAAGAATACGGCATTGGTCGCCCGTCAACTTACGCTAACATTATTTCAACACTGGTTAATCGTAACTATGTTGAACTTGAAAGCCGTCGTTTTACACCAACCGATATTGGTCGTATCGTTAATGGCTTTCTCACCGAATATTTCACCAAATATGTGGATTATGAATTCACCGCTGATCTGGAAGATGAATTAGATTGTATAGCGCGTGGTGAGCACGACTGGGTGCCTCTGCTTAAAAAGTTCTGGGCACCGTTTAAAGAAACCGTCGATCACATTGAAGAAAACGTCAGCCGCGCCGATGTTGCCCAATCACGCCACATTGGCACTGACGAAGAAACCGGCAAGCCCATATCTGTACGCATGGGGCCCTATGGCCCGTTTGTGCAGATCGGCGACAAAGACGATGAAGACAAACCGCGTTTCGCCAGTTTACGTCCCGGCCAGAAAATGGCCGACATCACCATGGATGATGTTTACTTCCTGCTGCAATTACCGCGCGACCTGGGCGAAACACCCGAAGGCGAAGCGCTTTCGACAAACTATGGCCGCTTTGGCCCTTACGTTAAATATGCCAGCAAGTTTGTTTCGATAAACAAAGAGTATCAGGACAAAGGCATTGACCCGTACAACGTCACCTTTGAGCAGGCGATGGAACTGGTTAAAGCGAAAAAAGAATTTGATGCCAACAAACACATCAAGGACTTTCCCGGCACCGACATCGAAGTATTAAATGGTCGCTGGGGCCCGTACATTACTGACGGCATGAAAAACGCCAAAATCCCCAAAGACAAAGAGCCAACGTCTCTGACCCAGAAAGAATGCGAAGACCTGCTGGCCGCAGCGCCTTTCCGCCGTGGTAAAAAGAAAAAGGCTGCGAAGAAAAAAGTAACAAAAAAGAAAGCCGTAAAGAAGAAAACCACAAAGAAGAAATCAGTAAAGAAAAAATCCGCAAAAAAGAAGGCTGTTAAAAAAGACAATTAACAAATATTCTGCGTGCAAATATTTTCACCCAATCCGCCAGGGTGGGCATGGCTTTTATGCTCACGCGTTTACCATCGCTGCTTATTCCACCGCGTGGGCACAAAAAAACGTGCCCACCCTACAAGCTGAAAATCAACCATCATGGCCAGTGATTTTGCTATTCGTCATGCTGCGCACATCATCAATCGTGGCGGCATTATCGCCTACCCCACCGACACCATCTACGGTCTCGGTTGCGATCCATACAACCCTGATGCAGTAAAAAAAATTAATGCCATTAAACAACGCCCGTTAAATAAACAATTTATCTTACTGGCTGCAGACCTAAATCAATTAAGATCATTAATCCTGATAAAAAAAGAACAGGAAATAATCATCACACAAAACACATCGGCAACAAGCTGGATTGTCAAAGCCAGTTCCTCTGCACCACCATGGTTAGTCGGTGACAGCAAAACACTATGCATTCGTATCAGCAAACACGACGAAGTTCAACGCTTATGCAATGCCTTAGGTCACGCTATCATTTCAACCAGCGCCAACCTGTCAGGAAAAAAGACAGCAAAAAACGCCCTTGAACTGCATAAATATTTTCACCAATATGTTGAAAAAATCCTCATAGCAAATAAAAAACAACATAGCAAAGCATCAAAAATAATTCGACTATGCGATAATCAGGTTATTAGAAATTAACCAATACAGTAAAAATCAATATGAACAGCGAAGACAAACCCGATATTGAAGCCGTCAAAGCTTACCTGGTTAAACTCCAGAACAACATTTGCACTGCATTAGCAAATGAAGACGGTAAAGAAGACTTTATTATTGATGAATGGCAACGAGAGACTGGCGAAGGTGGCGGCATCACCCGCGTACTAAGTAACGGCAATGTATTTGAACAGGCTGGTGTGAACTTCTCTCATGTGTCAGGCGGACAGTTACCCGCTTCTGCCACAGCGCATCGGCCGGAACTGGCGGGGCGCGAGTTTCAGGCAATGGGCGTATCTTTGGTCATCCACCCTAAAAACCCAAAAATTCCTACCTCACATGCCAATGTAAGATTTTTTATCGCAACAAAGGATAATGAGGACCCCGTCTGGTGGTTCGGTGGCGGCTTTGATTTAACACCTTACTACGGCAATGACGAAGATTGTATTCACTGGCACAGCGTGTCAAAAAAAGCCTGTGAGCCTTTTGGCAGCGATACCTACAAAAAATATAAAACCTGGTGCGATGATTATTTTTACATTAAACACCGTGACGAACAGCGCGGCATCGGTGGTTTGTTTTTTGATGATCTGAATGAAGAAGGTTTTACTGACAGTTTTGCCTTCATGCAAAGTGTTGGTGATCATTACATTGACGCTTATCTGCCTATCGTGCAGCGCAGAAAAAATGAGCCTTATACTGAAGAACAGCGTGATTTTCAGCTATACCGCAGAGGACGTTATGTAGAATTCAACCTGGTTTACGACCGCGGCACATTATTTGGATTGCAGACAGGTGGACGGACAGAATCAATATTAATGTCTTTACCGCCAGTTGTACATTTTGAGTACAACAGGAACATCCCGGAAAACACTGAAGAAGCAAAGCTTTATAACTATTATTTAAAACCGAAAGACTGGGTTTAATAATTTCCCGCGAGTCGCTAAGTTAAAAACATTAAAAGCTGTTAAATATTTTGTTGCTGACATTCAGCCCAGTTGCTATTTGGCAATTCTGTCAGCGGCACTGATATATAATCACCCTGTATTTTATCAACACCACAGATTTTCAGTAAGCGCACAACCTCGGGACTTTCAACATATTCAGCAACGGTATAACGGCCTAAGGAATGCGCGACATCATTCATCGCGGTAACAATCGCTCTATCTGTTGCTCCTCTTGCCATACTCCTGACAAACTGGCCATCAATTTTCACATAGTCTGTTGGCAGGTTTTTAAGTTGTGAAAACGAGCAAAAACCGGAACCAAAATCATCAAGAGAGAAGCGACAACCAATTTTTCGTAATTCACTGATAAAATCATTCGCCTCCTCAACATTTGCAATAGCACAGGTTTCTGTTATTTCAAAAGTTAATGCCCGGGGGTTAATATCATACTGCTCGATCATCGATTTTATTTTTTCCAGCGATTCGTCATTATTAACCGTACTGCTCGATATATTAATCGATAAACGTATTGATTTACTTAACTCACCCGTAGAAGTCATATCCTGCAGAGCATTTTCCAATACCCACATATCGATATCTGCCATCAGGTTAAATCGGTCAGCAGTAGGAAGAAAGCTCTCTGGATAGTGTAATTTACCTTCTTCATCAAGCATCCGGACTAGCACTTCATAACTATAAATTTT
>Ga0164315_10002503_pt1 | contig 14078 bp, 17 predicted proteins | sample GuaBasSedimGuay6_FD_113737 | JGI IMG/M metagenome (GOLD analysis project Ga0164315, IMG submission 113737) | Subseafloor sediment microbial communities from Guaymas Basin, Gulf of California, Mexico - Guay6, Core 4569-2, 0-3 cm | ecosystem: Environmental > Aquatic > Marine > Hydrothermal vents... | reverse complement strand
GGCCTATTTTGCGGCAGAAACCTTAGGGGTAACCGACAAAATTCATGCAGACCTCTTTGACGCCTACCACCAAAAGGGAAAAAAGACCGATACAGAAGAGGCTCTAGCGGCTTTTTTTGTAGAACGTGGCGTTGATGAGAAAGAGATTCACAAAACATTCAACGGCTTCTTTGTTGATATGAAGTTGCGAGATGCGATGGCTAAGCCTGCAAAATATGGGATAACGGGTGTTCCAGCAGTTGTTGTGAATGGCAAATATCGCGTAACAGGCTCAATGGCAAAAGGCTATCCACGAATGATAGAAATAATCGACTTCCTGATTGAAAAGGAGCGGAAACCTAGTTCTTAAGTGCTAATAATTAGGAGCTTAAGTTTGTCGGGTCTAGCTCACAAAAACTGCCAGAATACTCTATGCTTAAACCACTGGGTAACGTGAAGACGAGAGCAATTCGAGCTTGAATTATTTATAAAACAGAGCATGGAACAAGTTATAGGCGACAGAAATAAACTGGAGAAAAAGTTTGGCGTGGTCGAGCAGGCTGCTCTATTGCCCGGCTTTCAGCGCCTGAGCCTCGTTAGTTATAACATCCAGGCAGGCATTCATAGCTCACGCTATCACCACTATTTAACAAATAGCTGGCAACACCTGCTACCCACCAGAAAAAAAAGAGAAAACCTGGAGCGTATAGCCGGGTTATTGCGGACGTTTGATGTTGTTGGGCTACAGGAGGTCGATAGTGGTGGCTCGCGTAGCGAGTTTATCGATCAAACAGAGTACCTGGCCTATCACGCTGGATTTCCCTACTGGAGTAACCAGATAAACCGGCGGTTGGGTCGACTTGCTTTGCACAGCAACGGCCTCTTGAGCCGACTAAAACCACACAGTATCCACGATTATAAACTGCCCGGATTGCCAGGGCGCGGTGCACTATTGATTCGTTTTGGCGAAAATGAGGCACCTTTCTATTTGTGTATTCTCCATTTGGCACTAGGGCGTAATGCGAGGAAAAAGCAACTAGGATTTGTCTCCGAACTAATCCGGGGATTACCTCGCGTAATTGTGATGGGAGATCTCAATTGTGAAATTGATAGTCCAGAAATGAAGTTGCTGCTCAAGCAGGGCTGCCTGGTCGACCCACTCCAGGATTTAAAAACATATCCAAGCTGGAATCCTCGGCGGAAATTAGACCACCTGCTAGTCACTCCAGATCTTAGAACAGAAAATGTTCGTGCCATTAATTTCCCAGGCTCAGACCACTTACCAGTCGCAATGGATATTTTTGTTCCTGTCACACATAAAAAGGGCGTTGCCTGATGGATTCAGAAAACAAAACAACCAGTACAGATACCGTGTGGAAGGCTAAATATACTGAATTAGTTGCCCAATCTGATCGCCTTGAAAAAGAGCAAGGTGTGACAGAAAAGCTGTTATGCCGAACAATCATCAGACTTACATTAGCGGCCAATGGACTTGATGCGGCACTTGATCCACACCTTAAAAAATTGCGAACGTTATTAAAGGCAGGCGTTAAAAATGAGCGTCTACGAGAGCAGGTGGATGCGGTTTCAGAAGCCCTGATAAGGGCTGAAGATGGTGACGAGACAACTGTGAGCTTTGATGCCGCTCTCCTCTTTGATTTTCTTCGCTATTGCGCAAAAGGAGAGGATGAAGAAGTGGCAATAAGCGCACTTCATGATGATTATACGAATAATAAATTTTCAGATTTAAATTCTCTTTTTCGTGCAGTTGGTTCTGCTTTTGGTGAAAAAGAGGCTAAAGCCACCTCAAAACCGGGGCTTCTCGGCCGACTTTTTGGGAGAAGTAAGAAGAGCGAAGTAAACGAGCAATTTGATCCTGCTCTACAAAAAGAACTACTTGGTCGCCTACTTGATAGCTTGGATGTCCCTTCTTATTTACAGCATCAGCTTGAAACTTTGAAGCAGCAGGCTGAAAAGGATAGCGGTGACTCCTCGCTATTCTTTAAAATACTCGAAGACACGATAGCGCTACTGCTTCGAATTAAGTCGAAAATAAAGGAAGAACAGCGGGAAATTGAAGCGTTTTTGTCTGATGTAACCTCGCAGATTAAGAAGATAGGAAGCGGCTCGGAAGTAATGCAGTCGTTTTTTCATGAGTCAAACGTAGCGAGAGATCAATTAGCCTCGTGTGTATCAAGCAATGTCAACGAGCTAACTCAGGAGAGCCAACAGGCAACCAGTCTGGATGATTTGAGGTCATCGGTAAAAAGCAAGTTAGCAACCCTCTCTTCGCAGGTCGAAGAACATTTATCGAATGATAAGTCTCGAGCTGAAAAAGCCGAAGAAAAGCTTGAAGAAATGGCACAGGCCATCAAAGTAATGGAGGCAGAAACTGCGGGGTTAAAGAGTTCCATAAACTTAAAACATGACCTGGCCTACACGGATAGCCTTACAGGGTTGCCTAACCGCCTGGCTTATGACGAACGAATCACCAATGAACTGGCTCGCTGGAAACGTTTTAAGGAGTCGTTTACCCTGCTGGTGTGGGATATTGATCACTTTAAGAGTATTAACGACCGCTTTGGTCATCAGGCGGGTGATGTGGCGTTGCGAAAAATTTCAGCAATACTTTCTGCTGCCATGCGTGAGACTGACTTTGTCGCCCGTTTTGGTGGTGAAGAATTTGTAATGTTCTTGCCTGGAGCGACTAAAGATCAAGCCTTAAGTAAGGCCAATGTTATCCGAGGGAAGATTAAAGGCTGCGGTTTTAACTCAAAAGGAAAGCCCATTGAAATTACGGCTTCCTGTGGGCTGACGCAATTCCAGGATGGTGACACACCAGAGACGGTTTTCGATCGAGCCGATAAAGCCTTGTATCAGGCCAAAAATGGTGGCCGCAATCAATGTGTTTTTGGTTGATGCAACCTTTATAGCCAAAATCTTTAAAAGCCTTTACTTAATCAAGCAGTTATCATTGTTCTTCCTGAATTACCTCCCTGAGCGGCCGTTTTATGATTTTCCGTGTTCTGGAAATTACCTTACCCATTTTTACGATCATCCTGATCGGCTATCTCTATGCTCGTGTGCGCCATCTGGAGATGGAAGAGCCAAACAAGCTGAATTTTGAGGTTTTCATTCCTGCCCTGTTATTTTTTGTTTTATCCGAAAAAATCCCTCAAGATTTCCAGTTTGGAGGCTTAGCGCTCGGCGGGACGATTGTTGTTTTGGGCTCTGGCCTGTTATTACTACCTGTTTCCCGTCTTCTTGGCTTCAGCCCGACAGCATTTTTACCCTCAATGATGTTCAATAACTCGGGAAACCTTGGCCTGCCTCTCGCTGTTTTTGCTTTTGGTGAGAGCATGTTCCCCGCGGCGGTTGTGCTCTTTGTTGTGATGGTCTGTTTTCAACATACGTTGGGTACGCTAATGCTCGAGGGGAAGGTTAATCTACAGGTTTTTATCAGGAACCCCATTTTTATTGCGACGGGGCTAGGGATTCTTGCAAATCAAACCGATTGGCACCTGCCTGCAATAATGCTCCCGGCTGTTGATATGCTTGGTCAGGTTGCGATTCCGATGATGCTTATTGCACTGGGTGTTAGATTAACCTCAATTAAATTAGATCACTGGAAAATGGGGATATGGGGCGCCTTACTTTGCCCACTATCGGGCATTATTTGCGCCTTATTGGCAATCATTTTTATAGACCTACCAAAAGAGCAAGCCGGCTTGCTGGTTCTGTTTGGTGCGCTACCACCCGCCGTGATGAATGCAATCATGGCCGAAAGATACAACCGAGAGCCAGAACTGGTAGCATCTATTGTCGCGGTAGGGAATCTGCTAAGTTTAGCTGTGATCCCGCTGACGCTACTGTTTATTATTGATTAGAGGCACATTATGAAACTTGTCCGGTACGGGGAAAAAGGCAAAGAGGCCCCAGGTATTTTAAGTGCTCGTGGCGACATTCATTCACTGCAAAGCATTGTTGATGATATTTGCCCTGCATTCCTATCAGCTGGTGGATTGGAAAGGCTCTCTTCGCTCGACATAGATAAATTGCCTGTTGTAGCGGGTGACCCAAGACTAGGATCACCTATTAGCTCGGTTGGAAAAATTATCGCAGTAGGGCTGAATTATGCCGAGCATATTCGGGAAACCGGCTCAAAAGCCGGGGATGAACCAGTTTTGTTTACAAAAGCCGTTAGTTCCTTATCAGGTCCTTTCGACCCAATTATTCGGCCCAAAGGGGCAAGCCAGGTTGATTGGGAGGCAGAGCTTGTTATTGTGATCGGCAAAGAAGCACTCTATGTGGAACAAGATCAAGCGCTCGACTATGTAGCGGGGTACTGTGCGGGAATTGATGTCTCTGAACGCAGCTTTCAAAAAGAACACTGCGGACAGTGGATGAAGGGTAAAGGTTGTGACAGCTTTGCACCAATAGGTCCCTGGCTATCAACACCGGATGAGCTTGACGACATTCAATCACTCGATCTGAGTTTAATGGTTAATAGAGAAATTCAACAGAACAGTAATACACAGCATATGATTTTCGGTGTTGCTTTCCTGGTTAGCTATATTTCTCGGTTTATGAGCCTGCAACCGGGCGACCTAATTTTCACCGGAACACCGGATGGCGTGGGAATGGGCCAATCTCCACAACGGTTTTTAAATGTAGGAGATCGCGTTGAACTGACCATTGAGGGATTAGGCAAACAAAACCACTTAGTAAAAGATTTCACGTAACCCCTTTTCTCACTGTTTCTGAAAAACAAGTGTAAAAGTGACCGGAACAGTTGTATCAATCGAACTCAATTTAGCCACCGCACGTAGTTTTTCAATTCCGGCTGCGAGCCCAAAATCAGCTGCTTTAAGTAACACCGGGGTTAATGTATGAACCTGTAGCCCCTCACCTTCTAGCCCAGTAATCACAAGGCTAGCAGATAACTCTTTTGATATACCATGCAGATTAAGTCTCACTTTAGATTCAATGATGACTCTTTTCCCAGCATAAAGACCAGCTAGCAGCTCTGGATCGACCGATAAAGATGCTGTCGCAGTTGCGAACTCAGCAATATTGAATAGCAGGTTATTCATTCGCCCATTACGAATAGCAATATTTGTCTCAACACTTGCCAGCGCAATCGAAATTTCTGCTTTCCCTTCATTACTGACCAGACCATCGAGTTTCTTAAACGAATGGTTTTCTGTTACAGCACCCTTTTTTGTACTGAGAAAATTAAATGTTGAAGCCGTATTATTGAGTTGCCAGGCAGCAAATGATAATTGACTAAATAGTGCAAAAAAGATCGATAAAATTAAGTTTCGCATAATTGTTCCTTGTTTTTAAGATAAGTTATAACAGCAGTTTCTTATGAAATAGGCAGCTTTAAACCGTGCCCAATCGTACCGTTGATTGTATTTATAAATCAATTCTCTAGAGACGTGTGATTTTTCCTGAGTGCCGAGCCAAAGTGAATATAAAAAAGCAGCGCCTGCCAGCTAAAAATAATTTCTCTGCTATTCTTTTTTGCAGAAACTCATAATCTGCAGAAATAGAATGAAAGCACATATTGAACGGAAAAAATCCCAGTTTGTAGTGGTTGCATCCATTGCAACAGAGCTGTCTGATGTGATGGTGGTTGCCAAGGAGATCTCGCTTGCAGCAGCCAATGCAAAAGCAATTGCCTACCGAGCTGGCGAAAAGGCAAGGGGATTTCAGCCAATTACCGATTTTATTAATGAACTTGCACGAGAAACAATCGAATTGGTCAATCAGATTAATGAACAGGCATCCGCATTGTATGAGACGACGGTAAAGGAATATCGCTATGAGCAGGCTAACAAACAGTTTAAGACAGTATCTGCTCTTTCCTGCGAGGCAGTTTACAAAGACTCTTTAGTACCAATTGCGGCGCAGTTAGAAGAGGAACTGGAAGAGATGCGCTATCAATTTAAAAACCAAGTAGATCAGTTACTTGATCAGCTTTCCGAAATTATGCACCCAGCTCGTGCGGCAAGAGTCATCGCCGCAAATTCACGAATTGAGGCATCTCAGGCGGGAGAGTTTCTGCAAAGCCTTTTGACGGTGGCAGAAAGTGTGGATAAGGCCGCCGAGCTTATGTATACCAATGTCCAGCGTTGTCGTAGCTCAATGGCGATGATGGAATTATAAAAGCAGACAATTTCAGGATATTTTTAATGAAAAGAACAACATTATTTGATGCTGGCTATCAGTGGATTGTATTTGGTCGTGATCCAAATAAGGCCGAAAATCTGATCGATACTAACCAGTATATGATTCGTACGGCGAACCGTTGTCTGCTGCTGGATCCAGGTGGGACTGAACTGTTTGCACCAATGCTGGCAGCCGCTTTACATTATGCGCCAGTTGAAGAGATCACTGACCTGTTTGCATCACACCAGGATCCAGACATTATCTCTTCTCTTGGTTTATGGGATCAGGCTCTTCCACAGGCCCGGCTCCATGCGCCTGCTATTTGGGAAGGGTTTCTGCGTCATTTTGGTTGCGAGAAAATTGAATACGTTCCAATTGAAGATGCGGGCGGAACAATTGATCTCGGCCCGGTAGAGCTAGAGCTGATTCCTGCGCACTACCTTCACTCATCAGGTAATTTCAATGTCTACGACCCAAAATCAAAGATTTTAATGAGTGGCGACATTGGTGCAGCACTTGAATCTCCTGATGCACCCATGTTTGTGGAAGATTTTAGTGCTCATGTTGAAAAAATGCGCTTCTTTCATCAACGCTGGATGCCTTCGAACCGCGCAAAAAATGACTGGATCAAGCGCGTTAGAAAGCTGGATATCGAGATGTTAGCCCCTCAGCATGGCCGGATTTTTAAAGGCGACGATGTGGAGCGCTTCCTTGACTGGTTTGAAGCACTTTCGGTAGGTTCTGCCGTTCAAGTCTAAGATCCTAATCAAGGATGATCAGCAAATATTGTACAAGCCATCGAGAACAAGCGAAATAGGGCTAACGGTGCCAATAACGACGCGATGTTCAAGAACAGGCGCACGGACCAGGTTATAGCGAGCAAACATTCTGGAGCAATAACGGATATCCATTTCCGGACTCATTGAAATAATTGGTTTAGTCATAATTTCATAGACATTAACACGCTCTGGAGAACGGTCTTTCGCGAGGACGTGGCGGGCAATGTCACCAGCAAGAATCAGCCCATACTCATCGTCTTCATCACGTTTGTTAACGATAAGCACAGAGGTTTTTTGCTCTTTCATAACTCGTACCGCCTCACTGATGGTGGAGACACCCTCAATGGTTGCAAAATCTGTTTTCATCACATCGCGGACGCGAATGATTTTCTGGTTCTTCATAATTCTTCCTCTATGGCAGGTGTAAGTGTTTCCATTTGATGGAGAACGCCGATAGCATCTTCCACATCAATTTGGAGTGCAATACCGGTTCCTGGTTTTTCGTCAAATTCAGCGACTTTTGCAATGGCTTCGAGAATTTCCCGTGACATATGTTCTTCGACTAAAAGGAGAACAACGTCTCGTTGACTTTCAAGGTTAAGACCAAAAAATGTTTTAGATTTTTTAATCCCCTCACCGCGCGCATTATTAATGACGGTAGCTCCAGTTGCACCGTGCTCGCGTGAGGTATCAAGAACGAGGTCTGTTTTGTCATCTTCGACAAAAACGATGAGTAATTTGAAATGCATGAATAAAGCCTCATTTAGGTAATATTAGAATTTTTCCGGTTTCGCCACTCGGCGATTTGCGCATAACCGAGCACAGCGATAATCGGGAACAGGCTAGCGAAAGCAATCAGGCCAAACCCATCGAGCATTGGATTACGACCCGGGACAGTTGATGCGAGCCCCAGACCAAGTGCCGCAACAAGCGGTACGGTGACAGTTGATGTGGTGACACCACCAGAATCGTAGGCGAGGCCGATAATCATTTTTGGAGAAAACATGGTCTGAATAATTACCACAATATAGCCAACGACGATATAGAGATAGAGCTCCGTCCCTGTGACGATTCGATAGGTACCCAGAGAGATACCAAATGCGACACCGACAGAAACGGCCAAACGGAGCCCCCAGGCGCCGATAGCACCCCCAGAAATCTCCTCAGCCTTGATTGCAACAGCGATCAGTGACGGTTCCGCTAGTGTCGTAGCGAAACCAATACAGGCCGCAAATAGATAGACCCAGTAGTAGTCTTGCCAGCGGACAATTTCAGAGCTGCTATTGATAAAGTCGGGATGTGTTAGTTGAGTTGCCATTAACTTACCGAGCGGGAATAGCGCCATTTCCAATCCTTCAAGAAAAAATGCGATCCCCAATAGAACATAAAGGAAACCAATAAATATCTTTTTGGGATTTCTCAGTGGCCGACGAATAACCAGAAGCTGGAAGCCAATAATGGTCGCTACAATCGGAAGAATGTCCCGAATGGTGAGCAGTAATGTGTGGCCAAACTCGAGAAGCCAGGCAATCACAGGAGCATTCCGTAGACCATAACAAATATCATTGGCGTCAATGAAGCGAAAGCAATCAGGCCAAACCCATCGAGCATCGGATTTCTTCCCTTAATAGCAGAGGCCAGCCCAACACCCAGCGCGGTCACTAATGGAACAGTGATGGTTGAGGTGGTGACACCCCCAGAGTCATAGGCGATACCAATAATTTCGGCCGGCGCAAAGGGCGTCATCGCAACAATCACAACATATCCGGATATAATGAGATAGTGTAGCGGCCAGCCCCGAATGATTCTGAGAACGCCGATTAAAATAGCAAAGCCGACGGAAAAGGCGACGGTCATCCGAAGGCCAAAAGCATAGCTTTCTTGTGATTCTTCGGTTGCTTCAATAATCCCTCCTGCAGCAACCACGCGAGCAGCCTCATCTGCAACAGCAATCAGTGCCGGCTCGGCAACCGTTGTTGCGAACCCCAAAGAAAAAGCAAACGCAAGTAGCCAGGCCACACTGCCTTTTTTAGCAAAGGCATAGGCCATTGCTTCACCAATGGGGAAAAGTCCTAGCTCTAAACCTTGAATGAACAGTGTTAAGCCCAAAACGATTAGCAATGTGCCCAGGAGCATTTCGGCCACGTTGGGGATCGGTTGCTGAATAACAAACAACTGAAAAATAGAAATGACGGCCAGAATCGGAAACAGGTCAAAGCAGCTGCTGATTAACTGTTTAAGAAAATGGCTTTTGATGGTGATCACTCAGTCATCTATGAAGGTTTGGGAAAGAGACAATGTATCGAAACAAGCTATAAAATGCTACAATTATCGGCTCTCTGCACTATGGAAATAGAGGTTTCAAGGTGATTACAGACTATATTACCGTTGCACAATTTGAAGAATATTCGTTGATGGTTGGCTTTACGGTTCTAATCGGGTTGATGCTCTTTATTGTCTTTGATTTGGCTCACAAATCTAAAGGGGGTAAGTGGGCCTATATTGCGCTGTTTGGCGGGCTATGCATGGGGGTATTTGGTTTTGTCGCAAAGGAAATTATCAAGCTTTCGCTAGAGACTGCCTAATTGTATTGCAAACGGACTTAGTGCTGGCAGTTAGGGCAGTAAAAAGTTGACCGTTGGCCTAGAATAATTTTTTTGATAGCCGCGGTGCATTTCTGGCAAGGCTGTCCCGCTCGCCCATAAACAGCAAGCTGCTGCTGAAAGTAGCCCGGTTTTCCCGTTTCGTTAACAAAATCCCGTAAGGTTGTACCGCCTTGCTCAATCGCTCTTTGGAGTATTTCTACAATTGCCTCGGCTAAACGCTGTAATCGCTCGAGTGATATTTTCCCCGCTGCTCTTTTCGGATGAATCCCCGCTAAAAAGAGTGCTTCACTGGCGTAGATATTACCAACGCCGGTGACAATTTTGCCATCCATAATCAAAGTCTTGATGGGCAGTTTTCGCCCTTTTGCTCTCTCGAATAAAAAAAGGCCATTAAATAGAGGGTCGAAAGGCTCAGGGCCTAAATTAATCAGAAGAGAATGTTTCTCAACAGGTTCTTCTGTCCAGAGAACCGCACCAAAACGCCTTGGATCTCGCAGGCGTAGACTGGTGCCATTGTCTAACACTATTTCAAAATGGTCGTGTTTCTCAGCTGACTGATCGTAACGACAAATTCTTAAACTACCCGACATTCCAAGGTGAATAATGAGCGTGCCATTTGGAAAATGGATTAAGAGATATTTTCCGCGCCGGTCGACCGATATTATCGGCTGTTGAGTCAGCGCTTCCGGAAGCTGATCGGATATTGGCCAACGTAACTTTGGCTGACGAACAATCACCTTTTGAACGGTTTTATACTGCAGATGAGGGAGAATGCCTCGCCGAGTAGTTTCGACCTCTGGAAGCTCAGGCACTATTAATCTGCAGCTCTTTTGAGCGCTGTCGCAGCAAGATATTGGCTGGGTTGTGCAATAAGATGATGATAAAAGTTATCGGTCACCAGATAGAGTGTTTCACCAATTCGTAGGTAGCGTTGCTGACTGATCGGTGCGATATCACCCACCATAATCAATAGCCCACCGAGCTTTAAAGTGATTGCGGGCTCTTTTAGACCGAACCGATCTGCTTTTTCACTATTCAGTGGAAATTGGCTACTGGAATTGATCTGCGAAATAGTGAGCAGATTTTTGACCTTCTCCTGGTTAGCTTTTCCGTTTTCTGGCGATAACATAACCCACTCCTCTTGTTGTTTGGCAAAGCGGAGAGGTGGTTTGCCACGTCGAGTGAGCTCAATGCTGGAGACGGTTTGGGTATCGAGTTGGGTAATCGCTGTTGGCACCGCTTTCTCAGGCTTGAGCTCAGTCAGTGTCGCCATCACCAACACGACAATAACAGCAAGCAATATCAAGTTAGTAACGAGGCGAGATCTCATCTTTTGCGCCGCCTGAGCCAGATAAATGCCCCGCTCCCAATCAGAATTATTGGCAGGACAAATAGAAAACCAAGCCCGATAACTGCAGAGCTGGTTTCTGAGAGGTTAAGAGAAAGATCCGGAGCGGTTCTAGCTGGAATATTGAGAAATTGATCATCCTCATTCAGCCACTGAACAATGTTAAGCCCCAAATCGAGGTTAGCGCCGTTACCGATAAAACTATTTGAAATAAAATCACCATCACCAATAACGATAATCCGTTGTTCTTTGGGTGATTCCCCTTTGCTGCCGTTATTCTCGTCGAGGGTTCGGGTCAGGGCAAACCCGAGATCAAGTGGGCCTCGAGTCTCTTCGCTATCAGGGTCAAACTCTATTTCACCCTCACGCAGTCCAGTTTCTGTCCAAGAGCGCTCAAGCGTACTGAGAAGCGGTTGACTCTGAAAGTCAGACTCCCCTTCCCCTTTTTCTAGTGCCGAGGCAACAGGGAATAGTGTGAGCGACTGGAAATCTTGCGTGATGGGATGTAGCGGATAGCGACTCACCAGTGCAAATGAAGGGTCATCAATCCCCAGCAGTTGGGTTGAGGCATCAACGATGGTTCCGGGTAAAAACTCAATACCCAGCCGCTCGGCCAATGAGTAGAGATTGTGCAGATCACCGGGATCTTGAAGCCAAAGCAGATTGCCGCCCTGCTGCACATAATCTTCAATGAGCTTTACCTCGCCATCAAGTAACGCTATTTGTGGGGAAGCAATAACAAGTAGGGCGCTGTTATCGGGAATGGCCGTCGCCTCGACTAGGTTGATTCGCTGAACGGAAATACCTTTGCTTGTTAGTGTTTTCCCAAATTGCTCTAGATCATGGTTAGCCTGACCAAATGGATTGCGCTCTCCATGCCCTGTCAGGAAAACAACCCAGCGTTTTTGCTTGTTTGAGAGTCGTTGCAGCGCATTGGTCAGGAGGGCTTCGGTTAAGTTTTTGACCTTTTCGCTGCGATTATTGAACTCAACAATAAGCTCTCCATCGATCGTAATCCCGAGCTCACGGACCTTTTCTGGCTGCTTGTCCGGGTTAATAAAAGTGAGGTTGATCTCTTTCTTGTGGCGTTGATAACGGCCAATAAAATCACTAATCTTTGAGCGAGTTACTTTGTTTTCAAATGCAAAAGCGGTAATGCTAACAGGACCATCCATCTGTTTAACAACCGCCTCGCTAGCTTCTGACAGGGAGTTACGTCCTCCATTCGTCCAGTCAAACTGGATTGTGTAGCGGTTACTTAACCAACCCAGAAGACCGATAACAATCAGAAAAAGAATCGTAAAAATCAGGTTCTGAAAGCGAATATTTCGGTGGCGAGATGGGCTGATCCTCATTTTTGCAGCCGGTCGTTATCAAGCCGGCGAACAGCCAGTGTCAGGAAGAGAATAATAAAAAGCAGATAGTAGGCGATATCTGCTGAGTTGATGAGCCCTTTGAGGAGGTTTTCAAAGTGACGAAGGAGAGAAAGGCTCGCAAAAAGTTCGCTTCCCTTATCTGAATTGCTGCCTGCCCAATCAATAATCCATAGCAATAGCAGCAAACCAAAACTGCCGATTGCGGCAACAGTGGGTTGACTGGCAATCGCTGACATATAAAGACCTACGGCGGAGAAGGCGCCCATCAAGAGGATCAAGGCGACAATGCCCGCAGCGAGCTTGCCATAATCGAGTGTTGCGCCAGCCATCAATGACAGAGGCATTAAAGCGATCATGCTAATCATAATCAGCATAAAAGCCATCATGCCGAGATACTTGCCAAAGATAATCTCAGTCATAGAGAGCGGTGCAGAAAAAAGAAGGCTAAGCGTTTGATTGCGGCGCTCTTCACTAATCAGTCTCATCGTTAAAAGTGGTGTAATCAGCAAAAGAATGATCGCAGCATTGCTAAAAAGCGGCGCGATAACCAGATCGGTTACCCCAGGAGCTCCCTCAATACCGGCGATTTTGGGCTGAATCATCAGGTAGTAATCAATTTGGGAGAGAAAAAGGTAAGCCAGGATTAGCTGGACAACACCTAGAATTGTCCAGGCCAGTGGAGAGAGAAAAAGGCTGCGTAACTCTCGACCAGCGATGGTGATGATCTTCATCCCTCCTCTCCTCTGGTGACTTCGAGGAAGAGCGCTTCCATTGAGCGCTGTTCGGGCGTTAACGCCCGAAGGCCATAGCCCGATTGAATCACTTTTTCGGCCACCATTTCGGCTGGATTTTGCTGGTTATCAAAGTGAATGCGATAACGACAGCCCTTTAAAGTTTCAACCGTATTGACCCCTTCAATCGATTGCAAAAACTCGCCTTCAATCTCCTTTGAGGTTGCCAGAATAAAGCTGCTTCCAGCCAGTTGCTTTTTGAGAGTGGCAATGCTGTCATTCAAAACCAGTTTTCCCTGCCGAATGATCTGCACATGCGTGCAGGACTCCTCAACCTCGGGAAGAATATGCGTTGAAAGAATGATGCCGTGTTCTTCACCCAGATCACGAATTAAGGAACGAATCTCTCGAATCTGGATCGGATCAAGCCCAACTGTCGGCTCATCAAGAACGATCACGGCTGGGCTATGGAGAATCGCCTGAGCGATACCGGTCCGTTGCTGAAAGCCTTTGGATAAATTGCCAATAAGCCGGTTAGCCACCTCGATTAACCCGCAGCGCTCTTTTGCGAAGAGAGTTGCTTTTTGCAAAGCTGCTCTCTTTAATCCGTGGAGCTTTCCACAGTAATCAAGGTATTCATTGACCGTTAACTCCCGATAGACTGGGGGTGTTTCGGGTAAATAGCCCAATTCTGCTTTAGCCTCTTTAGGCCGTTCAAGCAGGTCAATTCCATTGATGCTAATCGCCCCATCGGTGGGTGCAAGGTTTCCACAAATCATTTTCATGGTAGTTGATTTGCCCGCGCCATTAGGACCAAGAAAACCTAGAATCTCCCCTTTTTTCAGAGTGAAACTAACCTCGTCAACGGCACAGTGGTCACCGTAATAGCGGGTAAGCCGGTCGGCTACGATCAGATTACTCATAACCTAAACTATTTAACTGCTCTTTAGAAGTTGCAGGCAGGTGTTCGTAATTTTCTTACGCTGGAAAATTATTTTCCATCGGCTACCGCCACACTGACGCCAGAGAAGAGCCGCCCGTATACCGGAAAGAAGAAGCGCCCGTATTTTATTTTTGTTATGTGG
>Ga0164315_10002502_pt1 | contig 14078 bp, 28 predicted proteins | sample GuaBasSedimGuay6_FD_113737 | JGI IMG/M metagenome (GOLD analysis project Ga0164315, IMG submission 113737) | Subseafloor sediment microbial communities from Guaymas Basin, Gulf of California, Mexico - Guay6, Core 4569-2, 0-3 cm | ecosystem: Environmental > Aquatic > Marine > Hydrothermal vents... | reverse complement strand
TAAAAAGTATCTATTTAATACTTTTGTATAATACTATATCTTTTTCCTTTTGGACATTGTATTTATTATAACACATATTTCAGATATGTAAACAAAACCTCAAAAATATTATTTATAACAATTTCAAATAGTTATTATGGTTTGAACCCTAGGCATTGTCTTTACTGATATATTGGAAAATACAAAACCACACAATATCAAGGACTTAGGTTTTGAACCAAATAATCCATGTTTGTGTATTTTGTGAAATCCAATAAAATCAAGTAGTTATTATAGTTTTTAGCCTAGCAAAACACTTTTTTACATCTATATTAAGATCAGTTATATTAAATGTATATCAATATGTATTCCAAAAGGAGAGAGAATGAATAAAGAGTCAGTATTTGTAATAAATCTATACAAGGATTTCAAGGATGGGATGTACTGTATAGAATGTATTCAAAAGGTATACCCTGATACCAAAATTATATGTATTCTTGATGGCACCACCAGTATGAGTTTCCTAGAATACTGTTCTGATCGTTCTATCAAGGTTATAAAGTCAGAAAGATTATACAATTCTAATGGGGGAAGATGGATAAAGAGGTGGATCACAGAAGGATTGAAGTGTGTTGGTGATAATGGCTTTATTGTTAAGATTGATCCGGAAACGGAAATAAGGAAACCCTTGTCTTATATTCCTAAATGTGATGTATTTGGTTGTTTTCATACAGCAAACAAAGGATTTAAACAATGGATAGTACAAGGTGGCTGGCATGCAATAACCAAAGATGCTGCTGAATATCTTCTGGAACACCAATTCATTGATAATCCTATATATTTACATAAAGACTTTAGAGAATACCGTGTACTCAAGAGACATGGTAATGATACTGAATACCTATACAATGATGCTCAGATATTTACTCACATATGTAAGACATCTAAGTTATCCTGTGTAGATCATAGAGAAATATTCTGTTGTACCAAATTTGGTGAAATTTTCAACGCTATTCCATATCATGTCATACATGCCAACACATGGAGATCATTGACATCTGAACCCAAACCATGTAAAGTGTTTGGTATTGGATTACCTAAGTGTGCAACACTATCAACTGTTGATGCACTCAAAGTGTTAGGGTATAGAGGAATTCATTATCCACATGATTATCTTGGTTGTCTTGAACACTTTGATGCTATATTTGATTTACCAATATCAGCAAACTTTGAGTTACTTGATAAACTGTACCCTAACTCCAAGTTCATCTTCAATATCAGGGAAGATGTTGATGAATGGGCTAAATCACTTGAATGGTGGTTCAATGAAGTAGTGAACAATAATCCTGATATTGAAAATAATGATCATCTTAGGACATTACTTACACAATCAAGAGAAAGTATCTTTGGATGTAAGTATTATGAAAACAAAGAAGATATGCTACAAGGTAGACTTAACCATATTAACAGGGTTAAAGAGTATTTTAAGGGTAGGGAACAAGATCTACTCTGGTTTGATGTATCTAAAGGTGATTCATGGGAAGAGTTATGTTCATTTGTTGATTCAGATGTTCCTAATACTGAGTTCCCGCACTCACATAACCATAAAGAACAAAGAAAGGATTATAAATCAAAATGGTAACACCTTATCAAGTATATGTTGCTTACAGGAAAGCTAAACCAACAAAGAAGGCCATAAAGATACCATCAGAACAGGTATATAGGAATAGATTAGGTGCTGACACATTATGGTGTATTGATAGATGTGCAGGGTATTTTAACACTATATACAGTAATATCAATCTTGATATGTATATGCAGTGTGGTTTCAAGGTATTCAAGGCATTTCCATACAAACAACTCATCAATCAGAAGGTGCTTGTAAAGTATAAACAACTTGATAAGATTAAGAAGAGGACTATAAAGACCTCAAACAATAAAATATTTGATTCATTTCAACATATTAAGTTACCATTACTGAACTATTGTAAGGAATATAAGTACAAACAGAAGAAAATACTGAGTGATTATAACTCAGGTGACATAGACACTATTATAGTGGTATATTGTATGCATCATAAATTGGTATCATTTTCGGACATTGAAGAAGATTACCTGTATAATATATACAATCAATATAATGATTGGGTCAAACTGATGTTTAGGTTTGAACCATACATAGAGGAACTAGACACGGAGAATAGATTTGAATAAACATGACAAACCATATATGGATGCCCCTAAGAAGAACAATAAGGAAGTGAAAGAGAACCTATTGTTTGGTAAAGGACCAACCATACAAGAGAAGAAAAAGAAAGATAAGAAGTATAAAGAACAAAATCTTAATGAATCCAAATAAATCATATTAAAATCAGACATTAATATATAAGTATAGTAAAATAAGAAAAACATCTACATAAAAGATAATATAAACAAAACAGGAAGGATAGTTTTGTAGGTGTACTAACTGACCAATAACAATAGGAAAGATTTATGAGTAAATGGGTAAACAAAGACAAGTTTGAAGATTTCAAGAAAGAAAGAGAGAATGACAACACAGAGAAGAATGATTCTGTGGATTATGCAAGAACCTATCCTAATCCTAAGATGGGTACACTATCCAAACCTAAAGAGTATCATATGAGACTCTTGACTGATCAAAATGGCGACTTCTACAAGAAATATCACTATCACATGTTCCAATCAGGAGAAAATTGGAATTTCATTATGTGTCCTAAAACCAACAACATGGATGCTTATTGTCCTTGGTGTCAGGCAACACAACAATTATACAAAGGATCTGCAGCAGATAAGAAAGCAGCATACAAATACAAACGTAAAGATAAATACGTTGGTAATGTCTTTGTAACAAAAGATCCAAGAGATAATGATGAAGATGATACAGATAAACTCCTTGCAGGTAAGACATTCTTGTATAACTTCCCTCAAACTATTGAGACTTTGATCAAGAAAGAGATTACTGATACTGAAAATGGTTGGGGTTATGACATTTTTGATCCTGAAACAGGATACAATCTCATCATCAACATTGGTGCAAAGAAACCAGATAAGAATGGTAAAGTATGGCCTGATTACAGTCTGACTGCTTTTGCAAAAAGACCTTCTGGAATTGCTGATACTGATGATGGTATCACTGAAATCATGGAATCCTGTCAAAGTATCTCTGAATACATAGAAAACTCTCTATGGACTACAGAGAAACATCAGGAACTTCTGAAATCAGAGATGCTTTTTGAAGATGTTGAGGATCAATTCATGAGACATATGAAGTTTGAGGATTCAGGTACTTCTGATGACGACAAACCATCAGAACCTTCTGATGATAAACCTAAACCTAAGAAGGATAAACCTTCTAAACCTAAGAAAGAAGAGTCTTCTGATGAGTTAGATAAGTCAGATGAAGAGCTCCTTGCAGAATTAGACAATCTTTGATTTAATAATTTATAGAAACTTGTTTTACAAATATAAGGATACCTATTATAATGATAGGTATCCTTATTAAAGGTGATTGATATGGATATGGATATGGAAATAGATGATGAGTTTGAAAAGAAAAGGTTACAACTCAAGGAGTATGCTGAACTTGATGGATGTTCCTATGGTGATTATTGTTTAATCCTCTGTGGTATGGCTTCATGGAGATCAACTGATATGACACCTGAGTTTGAAGAGGCTTTGGTTAACGAAGTTCTTGAACATTTGAGTGTATTTGAAAAGAATTGTACTATTGTTGAAACAACAGATACAATTACACACACACTCAGGGATTTACAGTGGTATTAAGGGTGATATTAGTCATATTATCAGTATTGGTGTTATATACTGTAGGTATGTATCAACTAACTGAATATATAGATGAAATAGAAGAACCTGTATCTACTCAGTGTTCATTATCACAGGATCAGGTATGTTCATAAAGAAAGGTATTATATTATTGTTATCAGTATTGATGTTATGTAGTTGTGCTCATAATGACACAACAGTGTTATCAAATGGGTATGATTCCATGATATTCAAATACAATCTAAATGTCTCTACTGAAATGAGTAGAGGTAATTTGGTGGTGGTTGTGAGTAATTACAATCAAATGACTTATAAGTTATGGATAACCTATAAGTATAAAGGTAAGTTAAAGAAGGGTTATTCAAGGGAGCTGTTGTATAAAGGTAATGATTTCAAGAAGATTATCTTGGCTGAACTACCTGAATCAAATCAGGATCTTGAACAATCAATGGAAATAAAAATTAAAGATATTAATGGTGAAGTCATATATGACTCACCTGTAATAGAGTTATAACTAGTACGTTTCATAGGGAAATTGTACATCTTTTAAAAGAGGAAATTAATTAATGAAAAAAGTATTAAGCGCACTGATTATCAGTGCAATGGTAATGACTGGTGGTATGGTTATGGCGGATTCTTTCACTGCAGGTGCAGCAGGTAACACTCAAACACAAGTTCAAGACATGAGTGCTTTCAATATGGGACCTATGGGTGGAATTAGTACAGTATCTCAAGATCAAGGTGGTCTTGGTGGATCTGTATCTGATGGAATGTCTGCAGCTGCTGAAGGACAACTTCAAGGTGAGAACACTTCTCTATTTTTGAGTAATGGTTCTGCTACACATGTATATAATTCAACTGCTGTTACTGAGGGTGGATCTCTCACTGCTGGTGGTGGAATTGGTGCTCATGTAGAAGCACAAACTGTTGATGGTGGAATTGCTACTGTTGGTGATGCTAATGGTACTGGTTCTATTTCTGGTTCCGCAATGCAAATCAATCAAGGTGTTGCTGCTGGTGGAATTGGTATGGCTGGTGCTGAGTCTGGTGCTGTTGCTGATTACAACTCAGCATATGAGTACAACAATGTTGGAATGACTTCTAATATTCAACAAACTGGTTCTCAGTCTTCTCTGATGGCTACTGGAGCAGGTGGAGCTAATGGTGGTGGAATTGCTGGTCTTGAGGCTACTCAAGTTGGTGGAACTGCCGCAGTTAATAATGGTTCTGGTACTTCTATGAGTGGTGCTGGTCTTGCTACTGGTTCTATTGGTACTGTTAATGGTGTTGCTACTGCTCCTGGTGGAGTAGCTGTTGCTGGTTCTATTGGTGCTCAAGGTCAAGTTCATTCTTACACTCAGGCTTCTAATAGTGGTGCTGGACAAACACAGTTTGCTACTGGTACTGTTATGACAGGTAATGCTGTTGTTGATGGAGTTACCGCACCGTAAGTAACATTATTATTGGTTTTAGTTTGGGGGGAAGAGATAAACTCTCTTCTCCCCTTTTTTGTAAGAATAAGAATAAAAGTAAAAGGAGATTATGATGAATAAAATCATGACATTTATCACTATAATTGGATTACTATTTATTAGCTCTAATGTAATGGGTGATGAATTTCTATCAGCTAACGTTATAAATGCACAAGCACAAAATCAAGTGTCTGTATTGATACCAGTAGGTAATGGTACTACAATATCTGTTGGTATTCAGATGCAGAAACAGATAGGATCAGGTATTAGTGATATTTATAGTGTGGCGGGTGATAGGCAGTCTCAAAACAGCACCACAAATGACTCAACATTATCTAGTACTACTGCTGGTTTATCCAATGGTGGTGATTATAGATATATGAATGGTCAAGCAGCTATTTCAGTAGATACAACACTTGTTGGTATTGATACAACACAAGATGTTTCAGGTGTAGTTGGTGGTATGGGTGCAATCACTCAATCAACTGGGTCTGCTGTTGCTACTGCTGGTGGTGTTTTGGAAAATAACGGTTGGAGTATGTCTAACCAAGCCAATTCACTTGTGAAACCTGTCTCAGTTAATGTAGATGGTTTCATACAATATTAAGGAGATATAATGAATAAGTTAGTAAGTTTAGTTTTAGCTGGAGCAATGGTTATCTGTTGTAGTACAGCATATGCAGTGGAATATCCTAATGGACAGGATTATTCCAGTGCTCAGCAAGAACAAGGTCAGGGACAAGCCCAAAACCTTGCAAACAGTGGTAATTCCGCTGTGGTATTTGAGAATTCATTTAATGGTTCTCAACCAGTAAGATATTTACCTCAAGCATCATCTGTTAGTTATAGTCAGGGACCTCAAATGTTCTCAAGACCAGAAGCAGATAAAGGTGAAAACTTTGTAAGTGCAAATTCACTCATTAGTTTGATGGGCGCATGGAAAGTTAATGAAATGACTGATGATGATTTTGACACTGATGATGTTGATATGGATATCACTACTATTAATACAACAAGTCTTGATTTGTCTGGTCTTGAAGCCATTACTGAAATTAATTTCAGTATTCAAGGATCTGATGCATCAAATATCCTTACAGCTAACAAAAATACCATTCTTGCAATGGGTACTGTTAAATGTGATGATATGGATGTGAACTCTTTTGAACTCTTCTTGGCTGTTGCTAAGAAAGCTAAAGAATTAGGTGCATCCAATGTTGTTCTGATTGGTGAGGGTGTTAAAATTGAACTCACATCATTTGGTTGGGGTTTAGGTTTCTCTTATAACTATGCTGGTGTTAATTCAGACTTGTCTGGAACTGGTCAAGTAGGTGCTGGTGGTACTGGTATCTCTGGTGGTTCAGCTAATTATAACAAAATGCCTTATTTAACCTTCGCTCTTATGGAGTAGAATATTAAGTATTAAGTTATATGTAGGGTAAGAGGGATTAATTTTCTTCTTACCCTTTTTTATGCTTGACATCTAAGAACATATGGGGTTATATTGTTCCCATACTTGAGACAAACACAAACATGGAGAACAAACGTGGCATATTCTGATAATATAGAGAAATTCACTAAAGCCTTCCAAGAGTTCCAAGATATCAATGAATGTGATGTCACTGCTGAGGATTGGTTGAAACTATTCATGAAATTCCAACAGTCTATCAGACAGGGTTCGGGTATCCTGTGGGGTGATGTGAAAGATATAGTGAATGAAACTATCAAATAGATAGAATAATTATTTGGATTTACATAAGTATAATTAACAAAGAGGAAACAAATGAAAATATCTAACAATACCACATCGAATACTACATCAAACCCATCATGGGATAATGATATAGTGCGCAAAATGTGATAAGAGGTTTTCAAAACCAGTTTCAAAACCCCTTATCATTGACTTGGTAAGGGGTTTTTTGTTTTAAGATTCTTCTTGACATATGATTCAGGGTTGGTTATAGTATCATCATAATCAAAACACAGGAGATATGAAATGAAATCAGAAGAACCTTGTTATCTGTTATCAACGAAGAACTTTGAAAAACTGAAATCAATATTAGAATGCTATTCTGTTGATGGTGACTATATTGAGACTACACGACAATGTGAGTGGATAACAAATGGGGTAACAGAAGAGACATTTTATGAGTTCGATGGAGACTCTTCTGATGCTAAAAAAGGTTTAGCTATCCTAGATAGATTGACACAACAGTTTGATCGAGAAGATCCTGATCCACCTCCTGATGATGATGATGATGAAGGAGAAACTATATATAGCCTACAAATGAGAGTTATGAGAGCAAAAGCTGAATTACTTGAGAATAAGGTTGCTAGACTCAAATCATCATGAAGATATACAAAGAGAAGTCAGGTGTTATATCAAAGGAACCTGTATGGGTGTGTATACAAAACAGATACTTATACACTCACAACACCTTGATAGGGTTATTATGGACTATCATTACAGAGTATCAAGAAGATAAACATTTATCATATTAGTTCTTGACACTTTGTAAAATATTGGTTATAGTGTATACATAATCAAGACAGAGTTAAACAAACAAAAGGTGATAATGTGTATATAATGATTTTGGAAGATGGTGAAGTAGGGACTGTAACATCTGTTAGTTCTGGTGATCTATTAGCCGCAGATAGTGGTATTGTAGAGATCATTAATATCTCAGATCCTACAAACCCTGTCACATATTATGAAGAGGAATGGCATCCTTTAGAATCATTTGAATAGAAAAAGATTGACATTGGATATACTATATGTTATAGTGTACTCAATGAATAAGAAAACATACTCTTATGGTGTAATTTGGTGAGCATGTAGGGCTGTTACCCCTTTGGTCAAGGTTCGAATCCTTGTAAGAGTGCCAGTTTTAAGTGAATACTCGTAGTCAGTCGGGATAAAGAGGTTTTCAAAAACCCACTAACACTTTATGAATTAAAGACATTAATGTTGTAGATAAGGGATACTTCGATAATATTGGAATCTAAAAAACCCCTTGTCGAATGTTACTTAATGTCTTATTGTATTAAATACATTTGGGTGCTCCCATTAACAGGTATTATAATAAGTGTCTAATGTATGTATTAAGGGTATGTTTGGGTGCTCCCATTAACCTTGGCTATAAAAAGTAAGTCATGGATGTATCTTAATTAGTTTATAAATCAACAATGTCGTAAAATAGAGTTACTTCGCTTATAACGAGAGGGTCACAGGTTCGAATCCTGTTCAGATAGTTAATAACTTCTGGTAGCTCAGATGGTAGAGCATCAAAATCTCTCTATTTGTCCATTACTTGTTGATTTAAAGTTTATAATAATCAGTGTCGTAGAATAGGAATACTTCGAAAATAACTCAATGAGAATAGGTGACTAATGGCATCTATCCAACCCTCTTATTCGACTAATACCTGATTATACTTAATGAAATATATCGCAGGGTAGAGTACTGGTAACTCTCGAGACTCATATTCTCGGATATGGTGGTTCAAATCCACCCCCTGCTACCAAAATTAGTAGAGATATCAATGATATACAATCATGAATGGATAAAGATTCATGGTATTGTGATCTGTCATTGGTGTGGAATACAGAGAAAGAAACAAAAGATAATTCCTGTACAAGTAAGGTTAAGTTCATTACTTCTGGAAAGGAATTACAAGTAGTAAAAAGATAGTTGCCCGATTAGTTAAACGGTATAACGCTTGTTTTGTAATCAAGAGTTGCGGGTTCGATTCCTGTATTGGGCTCCACCATGCATGGCCTATTGGTGAAATGGTATCACGATACATTGTCAATGTATAATCAGGGGATCGATACCCCTATGGGTCGCCAAGTTTAAAATGGGAGGACAGGGTTCGCTACCTTGATGATCACCTTGTTTGATTATCTCACTTCCTTATTCATAAACCAAACAAGGGGGTAAAAATTATGAAGTGTGAGAACATCAAATGTGATAAAGATCATGATGGTTCTTATGGTAGTGGTAGATTTTGTACAAGTAAATGTGCTAGATCTTTTAGTTCAAATAAGAATAAACATGAATTAAAGGATGCTATTTGTCCTAAATGTGGAAACACACATAAGATAAAGAAAAGAGCATCACCGTTATTAACACCATGTGTTAATTGTAGTGGTAGAAACCCATCAACATATAAAGAAGATGATAGATGTATGGGTGTTTGTATTTATTGTGGGGGCATGTTGAGAAAGAGTTCTTTATTGTTTTGTACTCATAAATGTCAGTTAAACTACCAGCATTTTATTTATATTAATAAGTGGAAAATAGGGTTAGAGGATGGTACTTGTGGTAAATATAAGATATCCCTTTATGTTAAAAGATATTTATTGGATAAGACTAACAGTTCTTGTGAAGTCTGTGATTATAATGATATACACCCAATAACAAAGAATCCTATTATAGACTTTCATCACATAGATGGTAATTGTATGAATAACAAAGAATTTAATTTAAAAGTACTTTGTCCTAATTGTCATAGAAAGACAGAAAATCATGGATCTATGAATAAAGATAATATAGTATCATTAAAAGAACGATTACATATGGGTATATAGTATAACTGGCAATGCCCTTTCCTCATAAGAAAGACTATATTGGTTCGAATCCAATTATACCCACCATAAATCACTATAAACTAGTGTCTAAGTCCCTGATATAAGCATAAAATAAGACTTATATTACACTTAGACCATCATATCAGGAGAATATACTATGTATAATGATCAATTCCTTTAGGTAGTTTAAACTTAAAGGAGATAATTATGAAACATAAGAATATAGTTGATACCACTACTGACTCTAAGACATACAAAAGAGTATTAAAGATGTATAGAGAGGTTAGAGGGGATATAGATTGTAGTATCTGTCCTTATCATGGTGGGGAAAATGGTTATTATCATAACCATAGAGATTATAGGAATTGGAAAAGATATAGAAAAACACAATATAAGGTGAAAGAATGAAGAAAGTTATTTGTATGATGGTTTGTCTTGGTATGATTTGTACATCAGCTTATGCTGGATATGTTAAGTGTACAGTAACAGGTGTTGATGGGGCAATTCTTCCAGAAGGAACAAATAATGTTGTGATTCTTGAATGTGCTAATGTTGATGGTTTTGTAATTGGTCAGGAAATCAAGGTCAAGATTAAGACATCAAAAGATAAGGCTCAGATTGAAGGCTGTTAGTATACTGATACTAATCATGGTTCTGTTTGGGTGTAGTATATCAAATTCAGAACCATATAATCATGATGCTTATGCAATGTATGATTTCTTAGAAGTCATGAGTGTTGAATATCCTGATCAAGAAACATACTCATTTGAAGATATCAAGTATATAGATGCATTAGATGTATTTGGAAAGGCGTTAGAGTTAAATGCTATGTATCAGGTAAATGGTGTTCATGTAAAGAGAGTTAGATAAAGGAGTGGTGGCTATGGTAGTCAAACGGCCTCCAAAACCGTAGGAGCAAGTTCGATTCTTGTCACTCCTGCCAGAAGATAAAAACTGGGTGTAGCTCAGTCTGATTAGAGTTCCTGTCTTGGACACAGGATGTCGCAAGTTTGAATCTTGCCACCCAGACCATTTTTATCTTTACAATAAAGGTGATCTTATGTATAATATGTGGGAAGAATGGTTTGCATGGCACCCTGTTATGATTGAAGATGAATGGGTGTGGTTAAAAACCATAGAAAGAAGAGAAGAATGGACATTTCCTGATTGTTACCACCCCTGTGGTAAGAGAATATGGGAATATCAATATAAGAGTTAAGGAGAGTTGGCAGAATGGCATTGCATCGGTCTTGAAAATCGTAGTCAGGGTAAAACCTGTGGGGGTTCGACTCCCTCACTCTCCGCCAAACAAGGTGAATTGACAGAATGGCATTGTATCAGCTTGGAAAGTTGAAGTCAGGGTAAAACCTGTATAGGTTCGAATCCTATATTCACCGCCAAACATGGGTCTGAAATGGCTTCGATTAGGGTAGAAAGTTATATATCACATACCTTCTTTGATAAGAGAAGTAAAAAAGTATCACTTAAAATATAATTGCTGACGATTATTCATACGCAATGGCAGCTTAGGCTGTCTGCTTATTCATATGATTTCTGATAATGTGAATAAGTATAGACCTAATCAGGATAGATAGGTATCTTTGATAAGTTTGGTATCTGTTGAAATTTGAATGATTTATCTATTCATCAAGGGTTTTCATAATTTACTTGACATGAATATAGATTTGAATTATGATAATGTATGTAATAAAGATGTATGAGGGACTATACTTAACACGCGGGTTCGACTCCCGCCAGATCCACCAATTATTGAGAGTATCAATGAAAATCTACACAAATCAAGAACTTATACAAGAGTTAGAGATAATCAAGGAAGACAATTCATCTGATGAAGAGGCTGGTAATATGCTCAACCAAGTGATGGGTAAGTTATTCATGTTATCTGCAAAAGAACCAGAACCAGTAAGTGTTAGAACTATGGATTTTGAAGACACAACATATGTTTCAGTATGTTACTAACTATGAGGTAATAAAATGTCTGATGTCAGCATAGGTGATACAGTCAGTATGGTAGATGGTACTATGTTCACTACTGGGTTATTGAAAGGTGAGATATATGGTTATTCAAAGATTCATGTAGGTGGTAAGGGTTTAGAGTTGTTTAATGCTGTTTATATAAAAGATGTCAGAGATCCAGTATTGGCATCCAATGTTGTTAAAACTTAAAGAAAGGAACTGTTACAATGGCAAGACGTTATGGTGTTATAGAAGCTAAGTCACGGAAGTGGAAGAAAATTGCAAGAATGAACAAATCAGATCTTGGGGTGTTCCAGAAGTCACTTGAAAATGATAATCAGGTGAATTCAATGGTATATTCTCATGTTATGACAAGATTGTCAAATATTTAATAATTAATGCGTATTAGTGTAATGGTAGCACACTTAACAGACACCCTTTTTGAATATTACCTTAAATGTGTCGTAAATCAGGGTTACTTCGATATCATAAATCAGTAGAAGAGGTTCGATTCCTTTGTACGCAACCAATTTAACACCCTAGTATCTTAATTGATACTAGGGTGTTTTTGTTTCTAAGCTGTTACAGTCTTAGGTACTTGTTGAGGTGGGGTTAGATAGTTATAGAATACTGGAAATGCAGCAAAGAAAGCTACACAGATCAGATATTCTATACCTTTGATATAGGTGTAGTACTCAACCAGTGTTGAAAAGGTTGCTGTCATACCTACTGCTGTCATATATTGTGAAACAAGGGCTGTTACACCACCTGCAGCCATGACACCACCAATCAATGCTGATATAGACCAGAGTCCTATAATACAACCTACAGCCATCATTATTTTAGTTCCTGTACTCTTTTTCATTGTGCTCTCCTTATGTTTACAGTTTGTAGTTTATAGTCCTAATGCAACCAAGTATCCTGCGGCTAATCCAGTTGGTCCAGTGGCAACTAATGCAGATACCAAACAAGCAACTCCCCATAATCCTATGATACTTGCAGATACAATACCTACTTTGAGTGCGAATTTTGATGTTTCGTCTGCGATGTTTACGTCATTTGTCATTGTAGTGTTAGTAGTGTTAGTTTTCATAATAATCTCCTGTTTTTGTTATTGTTCTTATGTTTCACTTCTTGTCTTATATACTTCAAGATGCATGCCAGTTTGAAATATTTCTGCATGATAGTATAGCAACAAAAGTGCCGCACCTATCCACAACCATATATGCCTTATTTGAGATTTTTCTAATCATAAGTGTGGTTTGTGATCACATATGTTTCAGGATAGGTATTTTTATTAAGATTTTGGTTGACTTTTGATCAGGGTGTGGTATATTATAGTGAATCAAATAAAGGAGACACAAATGTGTGATTTAGATAAATTTAAGTTATTTATAAAGATTGATGTTAATGATGGTGATATGGAAACATCTACCCATACAGTCACAATGTCAGAACTGAATAAGATAATCCCATTATTCAAACTCTTAACACCCGATGGTTTTGGTTCTTATATATGGGATGGCCAAGACTTTGATACTACTTCAATGGAAAAAGAGTATGAAGGTATATTAACACCTGAACAAATAGAGACTATTTCTGATATGGTTGGGTTCAGCGAACATGGATATTGTAGATGCATTGATAGTATCTATTATGTACCTTGTTCTGAGATCTTCACTATTCTATAAGGGAATGTTATGAGTGATTACCACAAACGTAAGAAAGAAAGAATTCATCATTACAATAATAATGTAAAAGGGTGGAAACTGAGGGATTGTACTGCATGCTCTGGTTCAGGATACTACATAGGGAAACCTTGTGGTGCCTGTGATGGTTCAGGGAAGGAAAGATACAACTCTTTAATAAAAACTTGACTTATTTGTTAGGTGTGGTATAGTGTATTCATCAATAAAAACAACAATAAGGAAATAACATGAACAAAGTACCATTAAATGGGTCAGAAATAGGAAAACAACTTGGTATTAGTCGTCAGGCGGTATCATATAGTATTAGAAAGAGTATGAAAAGTATGTATCACTATATACTTGATAAAGGTATTGCAAACACACCATTTGATGCAGTATTGGTGTTAATGTCAATGCTTGGTGTTAATTCTGGTGACACCAATGATGTTAAGGGATTCATTAAATTGTTTAGTAAAGATATAAGAGAAGATATTCAGAATGATGCCATAAACATCTATGGTATAAAAGAAATCTGTGTACCTGTACAATAATATGTTTTCATATAAATACC
>Ga0164315_10002501_pt1 | contig 14080 bp, 11 predicted proteins | sample GuaBasSedimGuay6_FD_113737 | JGI IMG/M metagenome (GOLD analysis project Ga0164315, IMG submission 113737) | Subseafloor sediment microbial communities from Guaymas Basin, Gulf of California, Mexico - Guay6, Core 4569-2, 0-3 cm | ecosystem: Environmental > Aquatic > Marine > Hydrothermal vents... | reverse complement strand
TTTTGCTCCTTTGCGGCGGAGATAAGTCTTCGCAGAAAAAGGATGTGAAAAAGGCAAAAGCATATTGGAAAGACTGGCTGAAGAGGAGAGAAGCATGAGAGATTACAGAGATTTTGTAACAGAAAAAATGCATGACCCGGACGAAGCAGCCGAATATCTCAGATGTTCTTTTGACGAATACTTTAAAGATGGAAATACAAAGGCATTCCTGACCGCAATCCGAACAGTGGCGGAAGCTCAGGGTGATATGGCGAAACTTTCAAGGCAGGCGGAACTGGACAGACAGATGCTTTACAGAACGCTTTCAAAAAAAGGAAATCCGAAAATAAACACGCTTGGGTCAATACTTAATTCACTCGGTTTCAGGCTTTCCATAGAACCGCTTTCGGCAAACAACCGTGCCGAACATTTTTGAATGAAACTGCTGCTTAACCGTTCCAGTTCCCGCACTCCAGCTTAATTGTGTACACAGCGTGTACAGATACTCATTTTTTCTGTAAGTTTCAAAAAATTGCTTCATCCGCCAGCATCAAACATCAAATATCCAGCATCAAGCAAGAACCTCCCGGACAGCGTTGGCTATCTTACTTATGACAAACGGCTTCATAAGGAATTTTCTGATCCCCATTTCCTTCGCTTTTTCTTCGTTTATACGTTCGCTGTAACCTGTGCAAAGAATAATCGGGATATCCGGCCGGATACGCATGAGTTCCGCAGCCAGTTCTTCGCCTGTCATGTTCGGCATGGTCTGATCCGTGATGACAATGTCGAATTTGTCAGGCTCCGTGCGGAACAGTTCCAGTGCTCTGACGCTGTCTGTCTCCGCGACCACTTCATAGCCGAGATGCTCCAGCATATCTCTGAATACTTCCTGCAAATGCTGCTCATCATCAACAAAAAGGATACGTTCATGGCCCTTGACAAGCGTTTCGGTCATCTCAGATTCTTCTTTCTTTTCCGGAGCACTGATTCGCGGAAGATATACATGAAATACAGTTCCCTTTCCCGGTTCGCTTCTGACATGCACTGCCCCGCCGTGGCTCCTGACAATTCCGTGAACCACCGCAAGCCCCATGCCCGTGCCCTCACCCGGATTTTTGGTTGTATAAAAAGGCTCAAATATCCGGTCCATGACCTCCGGACTCATGCCATGACCCGTATCACACACAGAAAGCCTCAGATAGGGACCCGGTTTCAGGTCCGGAAGCCGGATCGCATAATCTGCGTCAATATCCTTATGCTCCAAGACTACTTCCAACATCCCTCCCTTCTCCCGCATGGCCCCGGCTGCATTGGCACAAAGATTCATCAGAACCTGATGCATCTGGGTGGGGTCGGCCAATACGATTCCCGGCTTGCTTCTGATCTTCTGCCGAATTTCAATTGTTGCAGGTATTGAGGCTCTGAGCAGGTTGAGGGATTCTTTGACAATAAGACTGATCTGCAACGGTTTCTTTTCATGTTCGCTCTGACGGCAGAAGGTCAGCACCTGCATGACCAGGTCTTTTGCACGGTTTGCAGCGGAGAGGATATTGTCCAGCTTGGACAGGATCGGATTTTCTTCCGAAATATCCATCTTCGCGAGTTGCACATTGCCAAAGATGGCGGTGAGAATATTGTTGAAATCATGAGATATTCCCGTTGCCAATGTCCCGATAGCCTCCATTTTCTGAGCCTGACGCAGTTGCCTTTCCATCTGAAGCTCGTGGGTCACGTCGCGGTTGACCGACACAAAATTGATGATTGAGCCTGATGTGTCCCGGATAGGGGAAATTGTCGTTTCAAACTCGCAAATCTCGCCGTCCTTCTTCCTGTTGATGACTCTGCCGGCCCACACCCGTCCCTCGGTGATGACATTCCACATCTCCCTGAAGAATGCTTCCTTGTGTTTGTCGCTTTTGAACATTTTGAAATTACGCCCGGTTATTTCTTCACGGGCATAACCGAAGGTCTGTTCAAAAGCCGGATTGACATACTCTATATTTCCTTTCCTGTCCGTTATGATAATGCTCTCCGCTCCCTGTTCAACAGCCGTTGCAAGACGCATCCGCTCTTCTTCGTCCAGCTTTCGGTCGGTCAGGTCATACAGGGCAGTCAGCCGGCAAGGTTCATTGTTGAATGTCAGCGGCTGAACAAACAAAGCCGCCCAGAACGGTGTGCCGTCCGCTCTTTTGCCTTCCATTTCGTAATTGCTCACACATCCCTGGACAGCCAGCATATCCAGCAGCAACTGCCCTTCACCCGGATTATAAAAATCTGTGACTTTGCACTCCGGCAGGAATCCGAACAGGGAACCCGCAGGACTGTTGGCATACACAATGGCAGAGTCAGATACGCGGCTGACGGTAATCGGCACAGGTATGGTCTCGCTGATCAGCCGAAATCGTTTTTCACTCTCCCGTAAAGCGGATTCGACTTTGTTGAGAAGGTCTTCCTCCAAATAATCCGAGTGTTCGATGTTCGTTTCCATCAGCAGCTCAAGGTCGGCCTTTTCGCGTTTCAGGTCGGCAAGTTCCTCCCTAAGTCCGACAATCTCGGAGAGTAAAGCTCTTTGTGACGGTTCTGTTCTTGGCATCAGTTCAACTCCGATGTCATTTCTGACATTACCAAACGTACATTTCCGGTATTTTATTTTTTGGGAAATTCCTTACGACATTCAAACCACTGAATGGCAACAATGGCAAGAAAGACAAGTGCCCCCGCAATGCTCACCCAATAAATCGGCCAGAACATGGCAAAGGATGCCCCCCATATAGCAATAAGCTCAGACAAATTCAAGCGTCTTAACAAATATCGTTCCATTGCGCTTGTAAAAGCAATCAGGCCGAGTGTGGTCAGGAGCATTGTCAGAACGACTTCACCTGCCGGGCCGTTGCCAAGAAGGGGACGGTATGCCATGACAATGGGAATGATATAAAGCCCTTTTGCAATTTTCCAGGATGAAAAACCGGTACGCATGGGAGATGCCCCGGCAATGCCCGCGCCGGCAAAAGAGGCAAGGGACACGGGCGGAGTGACATTGGCATCCTGACTGTACCAGAACACGATCATGTGTGCCACAATAATCGGCAGGCCAAGTTCCATTAACGCGGGGCCGGCCAGTATGACCAGAACAATGTATGAAGCAGTCACGGGAAGGCCCATGCCCAGAACCAGCGAGGCCAGTCCGATCAGCATGATGGCAAGAAAGGGACTCCCAGCGGACAGTGACACCACCAAGCTGGAAAATTTCAGCCCCAGTCCGGTAAGGCTCACGCATCCCACAATGATTCCCGCACACCCGCAGGCAACAGAGACCATCACCGCATTTTTTGCCCCTGCTTCAAGAGCTGAAAAGATGTCTCTGATGCTGAGACGTGTTGCCTTGCGGAGCATGGACGCTGCAACGGTGGATACAACGGCAATGAAGCCTGCCATCATAGGACTGTAATTTTTGAACAGGACGAAAATTAATATGATGACCGGGATCAGAAAATGAATCCCGCTTTTCAGGGTCGGCCCGATTTTGGGAAGTTTTTCTTTGGGAATCGGTTCAAATCCTTCCTTTTTTGCTTCAAAGTGGACAAAAAAGAGTACGGTCATATAATAGAGAAACGCGGGGAAAATGGCGATCTTGATAATGTGCAGATACGAGGTGTTGGTAAATTCTGCCATCAGAAAGGCTCCTGCCCCCATGATGGGCGGCATGAGCTGTCCGCCTGTGGATGCGGCCGCCTCAATGGCCCCGGCCACATGGGGTTTGTAACCGACTTTTTTCATCATGGGGATGGTAAATGAGCCGGTTGTGACAACATTTGCCACAGCCGATCCGGAAACCGATCCCATGAAGCCGCTTGCAATCACAGAGGTTTTTGCGGGGCCACCCGTCATGCGCCCTGTCAGGCCGTAGGCAAGATCAATAAAAAAATCACCGCCGCCGGTACGTTCCAGAAACGAACCGAACAGGATAAAAACAAATACAAACGTGGCTGCCACGCCGGTCGGCAGTCCCCATATTCCTTCGGTGGTCAGATAAAGTGTGGTGACAATGCGTTCCACGCTGTATCCCTTGTGAGCCAGCAGATCCGGCATATATGGCCCCAAGTAGGCATAAAGCAGGAAGACAACGGCAATCATGGACATGAAAAGCCCGATGACCCGGCGGGTGGCCTCCATCAGCAGGACAAGGGCAATGACGCCCATGACCACATCCGTCTGTATCCAGTCTCCCTGCCTTTCGATGATTTCATCAAATTCTGTCCAGATATATGCCCCGATGGCAAAGGCAAGGAGTATCAGCACCCAGTCAATGACCATGTAAATATCCGTCCGGTCAGGCGATGCCCTTTTTACCGGCGGGATGATGGCAAAGGCGAGGACCATGATGAGCACGAGATGGACCGAACGCTGGAATATGGCTGTCAGTGGCGAGATGCCCGCGGTATAAAGCTGGAAAAGGGAAAGCCCCACTGCGACAATCGTAATGAAAAGAGCGGTAAATCCAACGTGTTGACGTTTAAACGCCTTTGTTTCTTTTTTCTTTGAATCTGCATTATTATTCATAAAATTCCTCTTTGGCCTTTTGCAAGCTCAGGGCTGTTTTCTCCGCGGCTGCCTCTTGCATTAAGGGCGCGTCCAAGTCCCTGAAGCCTTTGCCCCTGAGGTTGCCTAAGGGTCCACTATCAGGACCTCAACACGATGTCCGGCTGCAATTTCAGAAAGATGAATCTCCTGGTCCCTGAAAAGGATGGTGTGATCCACACCTTTTGAACCGACTCTGAGGACAAAACTGCCGAGTTTGTAATTTATTTCCTTTATTCTTGTCCTTATGCCGTCTTGGAAAAGTTTTCCATGTCCCTGCCAATGTCCCATGCCCGCGCCGAACATACGGAAATAGGTTTCTTCCAGTACAAGGCCGTCCCCCTTTGTCACACGAAAGACTTCAAATACCGGGGACTGGTCCACGGAATGGATATAGCGGATGGTGAATGTTTCTCCATAATCAATTGAAATTTCAACTATTTTTTTTTGGGAGGAGTGATCACGGATGACGAGTTGGGGGAAATTTTCGGCCCACGATGCGGTATGCACAACAAAAGTTATGCCGCACAGGATGAATATTGTGAAAATTTTTTTCATGGATATGAATAAACTGAAGTGCCTGTCCATTTATTCCGCCGTAACCTTAAGTTTTTGTATCAAATTACTGTGTACAGTCATGGAAGAGAAACCCGGCTTTTTCACCGAATGAAGCTCACAGATTCTGAGTTATCGGCGTGCTTTGTGCCCCATATGCATCAGGCTGAGACTGCCGGACGAGGTTTGCAGCCCCGTCCGAAACCTTTGCTTTCGTGGATATGCAAAACATTGCGGATGGGGTTGCAAACCCCGTCCGGCACAGAAACCCCCGTCCGGCAGGCGTGATGACATGCTGAAATTGCAACCTCCACATCCATTATAATCAGAACTTTAATTGAATCTGATAGCATGACAGGATGTGAATTTCAATGCTTTTCTGAAAAAAAGCTGGTATCTGCCTTCTTTATATGATATCTGAATTGTTCTGTAGTAAGGTGTAAACTGGCAAATGAAGGACGCTCAAATAGAAATTTGATTTTGATTTTCCTAATCTTACGGAGGAAATATGCAAGAACTTGAAAATCTTATTGGCCGGACAATCATCCGTGTCAATATTAATCTGAGAGAATTTGACTTTGATGTGGGACCTTATATCCGAGAGACTGTCCCTGTGGACAATCTGATCAAATTCTATGCTTTTTACGGCATCACATCCCATCACCCGATTCATTTCCACTTCCGCCATTCCAGTATGGGGGGAAGCTATTTTCTGGGTAAATGCATGGTTGAGAATTCTGTCCTTTATAAAAGCGATATCAGGGGAGATGAACTTAAAGAAAAAGGGGATGTGCTTCATTATCAGGGAATTGACGTTACCCTGAACAGGGACCAGGAAATCAGAATTCGGGACAGTTTTCTTGTCAAAACGCTTGTCCACTGCTATCCCCATGATCCGGAAAATCTGGATTTGTTTCTGATCAAACGCTCAATGTCAAGCCCTTATGCGAATATTCACGGCTCACCGTTGAACGGATGTTTTCTGGGTCCTTTCAGCACAGTTGATCTCTCAACCCTTCACGACTGTATTATCGGGACGTATGCTTATGTTCAGATAGGTGAATTGGCTCATAAGCAGATAGAACCCGGGCAGATATGGATCAAAAACGGCGACGTGTTTGATTTCAGTTTCCGTTTCCCAAAGGAAGTGCTTGACAATTATATTTCTTTTGAACCCGATAAGGGGGTTCAGGGTATCCTGATGGATTTTGTGGAAGAACGGGAAACAGATTTTCAAAGAATATTTGAAACTGTTCATATTGAACCTGTGTCCATCCCTGTGGGGGCCTTACTGAGCCGTTATGCTGTGCTGAAGCCTAAAAGCAGGATCGGCGAAAATGTCCTTGTCGCACAAAGGGCATACCTGAAAAACGCCTGGATGGGAAAAGGTGCCAATGCCCAGGAAAACTGTTACGTCATTCATTCCCGTCTTGAAGGGTTCAATGTGATGGCCCATGGTGCAAAAGTCATTCATACAAGGCTTGGGAAAAAAACTTTTGTGGGGTTCAACGCGTTTCTCCGTGGAAAACCGGAGGCTCCTCTGATTATCGGGGAGGGAAGTATCATCATGCCTCACACCATTATTGATCTTGACGAACCGCTTGATATTCCTCCAGCCCATCTTGTCTGGGGTTATGTCAGAAACCAGAATGATCTTAAAAAACACTCTGTTTCTTTTGAAAAGCTCTCTGAGGTCGAGGGCGAATTTGCCCTCGGAGACATGCGCTTCCGGGGCAATGGCTCCCAGTTCGTACAGGTGTTTCAGAATCGTATTGAAAGTATTCTGACGGACAACGGCGCTTATTTTGACGGCGATGAAAAGAGAGGTCATGCCCAAAAAGGACAGAATATTGCCTTCAATATCATACAGCCCTATACCAGGGGAGGATTAAAGGGGATTTATCCCACCATAGAGATTAACCCGTGATGAGAAGTTGGAAGTGAGGTGAGGAAACCCGGCTTTTTACGGCAGGCGGAGAACTGGCCTGTTCGCGAAAAAAGCCGGGTTTCTTTTCCATGCTGTGGCATGTTTATTGGACAATCCCTTGCTTATCTGGGAAATGCCGCGGCATTTCCCCCGTCCACAGGGAGCGCGGCTCCGGTCGTCGGTGTCAGATCACTGGCAAAGAAAACAACGGCATTTCCCACATGTTCCGCCAGTACGCGCTGTTTCAGAAGACTCCTCTGACAATAGTAATCCTGCAAACCTTCCGGATCAAGTCCGCGGGATTTCATCCGGTCAGGTCCGACAAGTTCCCACAGGCCGGAACATACTTTTTCATCCCCGAATATTGCATCCGGATTGATCATATTGACCCGGACACCCAGTTCTGCCAGTTCCAAGGCAGCGATTTTTGAAATCTGATGTGCGCCTGCCTTTGAAGCACTGTATGCCCCGAAAGCCGCGCCCGGAGCGAAAACATTTTTTGAACTGATCACTACAATATTTCCCCCTGTTCCCTGTCTTCTGAAAATGGGGATTGCAGCCTTGATGACGGTAAAGGTTCCCTTGAGATTGACAGCAATAACCTGATCAAGTTTTTCAGGTTCCAGTTCCTCGATCCTTGAAACGTGGGCGATACCGGCATTTGGCACAACAATGTCAACGCCTCCGAATTCTCGACTGATCTCCTCAAAGCCCTTTTCCACCGAGTTATAATCCGTCACATCAAAAACAATGTGCTCCACTCCGTCATATTTCTCTGACAGAAGGGCGTGAGCCTTATGCAAACGGGATTCGTCAATATCGGACAGCACCACAGCAGCACCCGCAGTCAGCAATCTGTCCGCTATGCCAAAGCCTATCGCGCCGCCGCCGCCTGTGATGACGGCCACCTGCCCCCGGAGCGGCAGAGAAGAAAAACTTTCCAATTTCCTCTGCTGAAGGCTCCAGCATTCCATATCAAAGACGTGCGAATCGGAAATGGGAATATATTCCCCCAACGCGTAAGCACTGAGTTTGGTGCGGATGGTATGTTCGCCGATATCAGCAGCAATACGCGCCGCCTTTCGGGTGACTCCGAGGGCGATGAGTCCGATGCCGGCAACAAGGAAGAGCAGGGGGTAAAAGCCCGGGTCTTTTGGATCGCTTTCTTTACTGGAGGCCTGTTGGAAGTAGCGATGATAATTCTCTTTAAAAGCATCCGTGGCCTGGTTCACGACCATTTTCAGGCTGTCGTCATCTTCCGGGACAGATTCGATATACACCATTGCATTTTTCGTGCGAATCGCATGGTCAGGGGTAAGCACACCGGAGCGGCATATAGCAGGAGCTTCTTGGGAAAGAGAGGCTTTCACGAGATCAGGGGCGGTTCGGGTGTCAACATGGAATCGCCGCAGTTTTCCATCGGGAAGCGGATGAGTACACACCCCGCGGATCACCTGAACGCACCGGGTCAGGGCGGTGTCGAAGTTTATGAGCGGTGTCAGATCCTCACGGGGTGTCATTAACGGCTTATTCCTTATGTTGTCCTTTATATACGCCTCTGCCCTGCTCACATAATCAATCATCTTCTGATAGGATGTTCTGGCATCCTGGGCAAAGGTGAATATCCCGTGATTCAGGATAACGATGGCCTCAATGTCGGGGTTGCTTTCATGGGTGCTGATCACTGCTTTTGCCAGGGGAAGGCCGGACATGATATAAGGCAGTACGGCAACTTTCACTCCCAGTGCTTCTCTCACAATATCTCCGCCATGTTTCTGATGGGTGAGAACAAGGATGCTGTCAGCATGGGTGTGATCCACATATTTATGCGGAAGGAACGCATGGAGGAGGGCTTCAACGGACGGGGAAGGAGATTCGGCGGATATTCTGTGGATATTCAGCTGATTGTCCATTTCCTCGCCTGAGAGAGATTCGAGACTGCGAAGCTTTTGAAGCGGATGCAGATTCAGCCCTGTAAATCCCTCCGGCTCAATGGTTGACATATCCCATCCGCTGCCTTTGACAAAAACGACATCATTTTTTTCGCCCACAATGTTTTCAACACTTAGTTTCACGGAGGTGTTTCCGCCTCCGTGAAGAACCAGACTGCTGTTGCTTCCAATGAGACGGGACGTATATACACGCAGGGCAAGTTCCTTTGGACAGGCAGCATATTCTGCAACAAAGTTCAGGCACTCCTCTTCTTTAAAAAGATTCTTCATATCAGTTTTCATGTTTCATGTTTCAGATTTCAGGTTTTACCATTAGGCAGACTCAGGGGTCGAAGGGCCGCAGAGAAAACAACAGCTCTGAGTCCGGTCCCTGCTGAAGGGTCACACAGCAGCTTCCCTGTTTGCCAGTTTCAGCATCTTTTCAAAATCCTCAATTTTCCTGCATCTCGCAGCCTGTCTCACCAGTCCTTTCAGTATGTCAAGGCGGGAGATGGACATCACCTGGTCGGCAATGTAACCGGGAACAATGCCGGCTGATTCCTCAAGAAATTTCAGGACCATCTCACGGGCGATTTCCTTTTTCCCTGTTTCCTCAGCATCTTTCCATTTCTCTTTCAATTCTTCCTTAACTTCTTTCGTTATCATTTCATATGCATATTCAAAAATTTCCAACATTTTTATCTCCTCCCACAATTTTTGAAAGGCTGACCTGTCTATCTCCTTGTTTGCCATGATCAGCGTGGCGGCCACAAGCAGTGGCGACATTCTGCCCTGCTTATACAGATCAATTTCAAATCGCAGCACTTTCCTGACAAACCGAGTCTTATCATCTCCACCATACAGGGGAAGAAACACAAGCTCTGTCAGGACGAATGAGTCCCCCCTGTCCAAGGCTTCCCGGATTTCCTCGAAACGTCCCGGACCGTCCCGCTCTGTCAGATCAACGATCACAGGAGCATATTTTCCGGTCGGTGTCCGTATCTCCTTTCTGCCGGTATATGGCTTGCCGGAGGTCAGAAGAATGTCCGTGATGTCGTCCCTCCATTCCCTTGCCGCTGAAAAATGCTGGGCGGCAAACCGGTAAAGATCACTCTCGGTCATGTCGCGCTGCTCTTCAAGATGATATCCTTTTCCGGCAACATCTTCAAATATCACATCCACAATGCCGGTGCTGACCGAAATCTCAACAGGCTTGTAGGAACAGACTCTCCTGATTTTATCGGTTTTGATTCCCAGTATGTCAAGCGTCTGTCCGCGGAACGTCTCCGACAGCCAGTTGAGAACAAGGTCGTAGTTCTGAAAATATTCCATGCCGTCCTTGGGAATCTGTCTGAATATCAGATCTCCGTTTTCAAAAAACATTTTTTCCCATCGTCTGAGAATATCAGTCCGAATCCCGTATTCCTCACAGATTGCTGATGCCGGCATATTATCAACAAAGCGCCGCTTCAGTATTTCGGCTTTCTCTTTCGGCGAATAGCTTATGGGCATTTGTCACTCCTTAAAATCTTGTCTTTCTGCATCTCGACCATTTTCTCCGGTGACGATCTGTTCGGGTGTCAGAATCCGGAGACTGACCGGATCATCATCAATAATCAGGATGTTCCGGCCCAGCGTCTCCTTCAGGTTATGGCAAATTCGGCGGACGGGATTGCAAATCCCGTCCAGCTCGGTGGCAACTGATCATGGGGTCATTGATTACTGGTTATCTTTTTCGTCATTAAAAATGCCTTGGGCATCCTTAACCGATGCGTTCTCGTGTATAATAGCACGCAACGACTTCATCATGGGGACAGGATACGCATGCTGCCAGATGTTTCTGCCGAGATTCACGCCAATTGCGCCTTTCTGCATCCCGTCATGGACAAACTCAAAAACTTCCGTTTCTGTCTCACATCTTGGTCCGCCTGCCATAACGACGGGTACGGGGCATCCGTTGGTTACTTTGTCAAAATCTTCGCACCAGTAAGTTTTGACCACTTTGGATCCGAATTCAGCTGCTATGCGGCAGCACAGCGACAGGTATCTTGCGTCTCTTTTTTCCAGTTCCTTGCCCACGGCCGTGACAGCCATGACAGGGATGCCGTTGTTTTCACATTCATCCACAAGTTTTCCCAAATTCACAAGGGAATCATATTCATAATCACTTCCCACAAAGATTGACATGCCCACAGCCGCAACATTGAGCCGGATGGCCTCCTGAACTGATGTTGTGAGTGCTTCATGGGAAAGGTCCTTCCCGATGATGCTGGTGCCGCCTGACATCCTCAGAATGAGGGGCGGGCTGTTTTTCGGATCAACACAGGCGCGCAGAACTCCCCGGGTGACAAAAAGCCCGTCAGCATAAGGAATCAGAGGGCGGATGGTTTCCTCCGGTTTTTCGAGTTTTCTTGTAGGTCCCTGAAAGTACCCATGGTCAATAGGCAGAAACATGCAGTGACCGTCCGATTTGATCAGTCGTGCCAAACGATTTTCCATTCCCCAATCCATATAAATAAATCCTCCTTATTAATAGTTGTCGTTTTCTTAACTTGATAGTGAAAAGTTGCAGTCAGCAGATCGAAAACGCTCCGGATGGCTCCCGGGGGATTGTCAAATTCGCCGGAAATCCCCATGCAAAGTGTGGGAACGAGAAGCGAGGGGGACTGGCTGGTCAGGATAAAGTGTCAAGCTTCCTTTCCAATTCTGCAAGCTTCTTCTTGATCTCAGGAAGTCTCGGTATGATCCGCTGCACTCTGAGCCATAACTGGTGAGGCATCTCCGGTGTGCCGGATACAACTTCTCCGTCAGGCACAGACTTGGCAACCCCGGCCTGGGGGCCGACAGTGACATCATTTCCAATGGTAAGATGTCCTGCCACTCCGACCTGTCCTGCAAATGTGGCGTTTCTCCCGATGGTCACACTTCCGGAAATTCCGACCTGGGCCACAAGCACGGTATTCTCACCCACTGTCACATTATGAGCAATATGAACGAGGTTGTCGGTCTTCACGCCGCTTTTTATCCAGGTTTTACCGAAAGTGGCCCTGTCAATGGTGTTTCCTGCGCCGATCTCCACGTCATCATCAATCTGCACAATGCCGGTGTGGGGAATCTTGCGGTATTTTTTTCCGTCAGGGGCAAAACCGAATCCGTCACTTCCGATGACAGTGCCGGAATGAATTGTCACTCTGGAGCCGATCCTGCATCGGTCAAGAATCGTCACATTCGGATAAATCCGGACATCACTTCCAATCACTACGTTATCCCCGATAACAGAATTGGGGCAGAGCGTCACACGGTCCCCGATATTGACATCATTTCCAATCGCAACAAAATGTCCGACTGATATATCTTCACCGGATTCAAACCCTTTTCCGATACAGGCGTTCGGACTGATGCCTTGTTTCGGCGTTGAAGACGGACAAAAAAATTCCAAAACTTTGACAAAGGCAACTTGCGGATTTTCCACGAGCAAATAGTTCATTGTCCGCTGTCCCGCGTCCGTTCCAACAGATAATGGGTCATCACTGACAGCCGGCCAATTTAGCGGAACAATCACAGCCCCTGCCCCGGTTTCACATACCCTTTTTAAAAACTTTGCGCCGCCAGCGTAGGTTATATCATCAGAGGTTGCTTTTTCAAAAGGAGCTGCGCCGCAAATCGTCTTGTCACAGTCGCCTTTAACCTCGCCGCCCACTTTTTCAGCGATCTTTGCAAGTGATATTTTCATGGATGTTTGATGTTTGATGTTTGATGTTTGATGTTTGATGTTTGATGTTTGATGTTTGATGTTTGATGTTCGATGCTTGATGTTCGATGTTTGATGTTTGATGTTTGATGTTCGATGTTCGATGCTTGATGTTCGATGTTTGATGTTTGATGTTTGATGTTCGATGTTTGATGTTCGATGCTTGATGTTCGATGTTCGATGCTTGAATGGGCCGTCTGCTACACGGTTCAGTGATAAAATACCCGAAATGTGGGGTTGGTGCAGCGAAACATCCGCATAAGGTGGGTTCCGCTTCGCTGCACCCACCCTACGTTTCCACATTTCCTTTATCAGAATTTGGCATTATACAGATCTATCAATTTATCTGTTATATCAATTGAATCAGGAAAATACAGTACACCGGCCTTCTGGATGATAAGGTGATACCCTTCCTTTTTTCCTATATCCTGAACAAGTTCGAGAATTTCTTTTCTCATGCGGTCCAGCTTCTCGTTCTGGAACTTAAAAAAAGTCTCCTTATATTTTTTTTCAAGCGACTTGAAATCATAGACTTTTATATTGAGTTCCCGTTCTTTTTTTTCACGCTGTTCCTTGCTCATTACCGGTGCTTCCCGCTCCAATTTCTTTTTCATGTTCTCAATATCAGCACCTCTTTTTTTCAGATCCGCGTCCAACTTCATTCCTTCTTTCTTAATTTCAGCTTGTATCTTTTTGCCGGCACTTGATCCCTCAACAATCCGCTGAATATTCACCACGCCTATTCTGGTATCTGCTCCATAAGAAGAAATGACAAAGAAAGAAAAGAAAAAAATCATTGCCGTAAAAGCTGCTTTAAATGTCTGCATGTTAAAAAATATCCTCCTCTGTAAAACCTTTAACTTTTAACCTTTAACCTCTAGCCTCTAACCTTCTTTAAAACGCCGACCCCATGGTAAATTCCCAGCGGCCGCCGCTGTCCTCATCGTCCTTTGGATCAAGTATGTATCCGTTTTCGATACGAATTGGCCCCATGGGAGAATACCACCTGAAACCGAATCCCGCGCTCTGGCGCATCTCTCCGAAATCTATGGTTTCAGTTCTTTCATAAACATTGCCTGCATCAAAAAATATAACGCCGACAACTCCTGCTTTCCTGATCAGGGGAATAAGATATTCAACATTGAACTGGACAAATTTGCCCCCTCCGATATCGGCCCCTTCCTCATCTTTCAGGCAGATATCCCTCCATTCAAAGCCCCGTAACGAATTTATCCCTCCGAGATAAAACTTCTCATAATCCGGGAGTTTTTTGCCGGAACTTTCATTGACATACCCCCCCCTCGCATGAAGAAAGCCCACTGTGCCCCAGAATAAAGGAAAATAATGGCCGAGTTC
>Ga0164315_10002499_pt1 | contig 14081 bp, 11 predicted proteins | sample GuaBasSedimGuay6_FD_113737 | JGI IMG/M metagenome (GOLD analysis project Ga0164315, IMG submission 113737) | Subseafloor sediment microbial communities from Guaymas Basin, Gulf of California, Mexico - Guay6, Core 4569-2, 0-3 cm | ecosystem: Environmental > Aquatic > Marine > Hydrothermal vents... | reverse complement strand
ATCCGGGTAGAGAAATTCGGTACGCATCATTTTCATCGTCTGCATACTGCCGAGGTAATGGCCGGGCCCGGCGACTGTTTCCTTGATCACTTCGTAAGACAGGGTTTCGTCGGTCACTTCGATTCCGCGAACGGCACGCAATACGCTGCCAAGCATTTCATTGTCGATCACCATGCTCTCGTAGGACGCACCCATGAGGCAGCTCAACACACCCGCGCTCTGGGTAATAAAATTGGCGCCGGCCAGGCTTGCCAGAACGGTGCTTATTCCCTTCTCGTAACCTGCCTGATTATCGGGCAGCTTTGAATCGGACATGCCCGCACCGACATGCCCCGGAATATCATAGAAATTAGCCATTTGAGCCGCCGCGGCTGCCAGAATCGCCTGCTCACCGGACCCCCCGGTAAAAGATCCTGTACGAAGGTCGGATACGAACGCCATGTTGCCAAAAATCATGGGATGACCGGGTTTGATCAGGTTGATCAGCAATAACCCGGCCAGCGTCTCGGCGGTATTCTGCACCAATGCCCCGGCCAGTGGCGCAGGCGCGGTGGCTCCCGCCTGTGAAGCGCAAACAACTCTTGTCGGGATTCCCCTGAGCGCAGCGGCAACAACCACCTCGCTGTTGTCATCGGCATAAGTCAGTGGTGAAACGATCGCGCAAGCCATCGCCTCGCAAAAAGGCCGTTTTAGGAAGCCTCCCTCTTCACTCAACACCATGTCGAACAGTTCGATAATAGTGTCCATATGGCTGGCGTCACTACAGCTCATGGCTCCGCCTTTCGTGGTACCCGCGATCGCTGCATAGTTACGGTTGATATCGTATTCAAGCAGATCGGATATATCCGTTGCCACCAGGTAATTGGAATAGCGGTGGACGTTTTGCATTCGATCGGTCAGGCGCGCAAAATCGTAGTGATCCAGAATGGTCGAGGCGCGATATTTACCTGTATTGAAGTCGAGGACCGATACAACCTCGCCGCCGGTATTGGTGTGGACCCGGGTATCGCTCAGGTCGAGATCGTACTTCGGATCGCGTGCCGCTATGGTGAAGTTCCTGGCTGCACCCGCGATGATATCTTCGACCAGCGATCTGGGAAAACAAAGACGGCCTTCATCGGTAATCGAACAGCCTTTCGCCAGTGCCTTTTCACGCAATACCGGCAACGGATTTGCCATCCCCAGGTTAGCAAGCACATCAAGAGCGGTATTGTGTATCCGCTCCATGTCAGGTTCGGTAAGTGGCCGGTAGGCCCCGCCTGGCATACCTGGTCGCACGATATCCTTTGCGGTTTCACCGGCTGGTTTTTTGGGCCCGGTTCGGCGTTTTGAACGCCGCGAGCTTCGGACCTCGTTGATCGTCTCACCCATATTAGCCTTGCCTCATAAAAATGGTTACCGCAATGCAGAAGTTCAGATATTTGAATTGCGTTATTCTAATGACATGAAATATGATTCAGAAACGATAAATTTGACTCCAGAAATACGAATTTCAAATGACTAAACTGGGTAAACGGTTGCCGCCCCTGGGGTGCCTGATCGCCTTTGATGCCGCATTCAGGCACGGGAGTTTTACCCGGGCGGCGGACGAGCTGGCGCTTTCGCAGGCAAGTGTCAGTCGCCAGATCAGGCTACTGGAGACTAACCTGGGTTTTCCGTTATTTGAGCGACGCCGATATGATGTAGTCCCGACCGAAGAGGGGAAAATCCTGGCAGAATCCGTCGCCAACTCATTACGGAACATTGCCCAGACTACCGATAAGCTTCGGGCCCGCTTTGACAAAGGGGAAACCCTTACCATTCTTGCCGACCTGGGTCTTGCCAGTGGATTGCTGGCGCCGTTATTGGGAGGTTTCCAGCGACTTTTTCCAGACACACATCTACGTGTTTTGGCTACCACGGAGCCGATTGAGGAAGTAAAAGAACATTTTGATATTGGACTGCAGAGTGGATATTGGGCACCTCATACCTTCGAGATCATACCCATCGCAGACGACATTCTGTTTCCGGTATGCTCCCCGGCGTTTGCACAAGATCTCCCTCGCAAGTTGAACGCAGAAGCCCTGGCAAACCAGCCGTTATTGCACTTCAAACAACCCGCTCGTGATTGGCCGGACTGGAAGACGTTTCTCGCTGAATTTGGCGCGCAGCTGGACTCCCCACTGCAAGGCCTGGAGTTCAGTTCATATGCTGTTTATCTGGATGTTGCTGAAAACGGGGAAGGTATCGCATTGGGTTGGGGGCGACAGATTATGACCCGTCTTTCAAGCGGCAGGTTGATACGAATTACCGATATGAGCATGAAGTTACCACAAAATATTTCAATCTATCTGAAACGCCATGAAGACAAACATCCACTTGCGCAGAGTTTCATAAATTACCTTGGTGAAAACGTAGATGGGTTGCCGGCGTGATTCGGGCCAGAGTTATAATGCCGAAGTGGCTTTAGCAATAACAAATTGGGCTCGAGACATACTCCTGGCCCCAATTATCAGGGTATTACACGCTTTTTTGTTTCGCTAACAACTTTTTGATTTTACCAAACCCACTCAGCATGACATCAATGAGAATATCGATCTCCTTTTCCGTCATCACCGTAGAAAGCGTGCCCGAGCAAGTATTTATCATCATAACGCCGTTATCAAACAGGTGGTCCAACAACACATTTAGCCTGGTGGTTTCCTCGGGTGTTTGAAAAGCCGCGCGATAATTGGCAGGTGGTTCAGGTTTCATGTGTACTCTGAACATAGAACCACCACCCGTGACACAGGCAGGAATATCCGCCAAACGGATCGCCTCCATGAGGCGGGTGCGGGCGTACTCTGCGAGTCGATTCAATTTCAATACCGCGGCTTCGTCAAACAATTCCATAGTGACTCGCCCGGCCGTCATCGTAATCGGGTTGGCTGAAAAGGTACCTGAGTGCGGGAACAGCACTTTATCTGCGAGCGGGTTCATCACATCCATGACATCCGCCCGTCCAGCCAGCGCACCTACCGGAAAGCCGCCGCCGATCATTTTACCCATGGCCGTCAAATCGGGGCTGACGTCATACCACCGCTGGGCGCCTCCGTAACGGGAGCGGAATGTTATCACCTCATCATAGACCAACAGGGCGCCGTTATCGCGGGTCCACTGGTGCAGGGCATTTACAAACTCCTGCGAGGCCGGTAACAGACCAACTCGATGTGGTAGCAGATCGACTAACACACAGGCCAACTCATCGGCATGTTGATCCAGAATAGCAACCGCCCGCTCAGCGTCGTTAAACGGTATCACCACAACATCCATCAGTGCCGAGGCAGGCGTTCCATGAGCAACGGCTACGCTGACCGGTTTGCTCTCATCTCCCCAGTCTGTGGGTTTCGAGGTTTGGCTGACCTCGGCATAGTCATAGAGACCGTGGTAGGCGCCTTCCACCTTGGCAATTTTTGCGCGTCCGGTATAAGCACGCGCTGCCTTGACGCAGCTCATAATCGCTTCGGTGCCGGAATTCACAAAGCGGATCTTGTCAAAACCGGCGTTACGACTACATAAATGTTCGGCGTAATCGATTTCCGCCTCGGTAGCCAGGGTAAAGGCTGTGCCCTTTTTTAACTGCTCGGTGACGGCCGACACCACCTCCGGATGAGCATGGCCATGAATAAGCGAGGCCATATTATTGGCAAAGTCGATGCGCCTGACGCCTTCAATATCAGTCACGTAACAACCTTCTCCGCGTTGTGCATAAAGCGGGTGCGGTTTGCGTAGCACCGTATTACGGCTACAGCCACCGGGCATAACTTTGAGGGCCCGCTGGTAAAGCGCAGCACTGGATGATTGCTCTATTAAAATGTCTTGCTGCATGGGATTACCTGCCTATTCTCTAGCGTCACTCGGTTATGATCAGTTCGCAGCCTGTTCTTTGCTGCACATAATCCTGGTTGACACCCGGAGCCAGCTCTACCAGCTTCAATCCTTCAGGCGTAACATCGATCACTGCCAGGTCTGTAAAAATCCGGCTGACAACAGCCTTTCCGGTTAATGGATAGGAGCAGGATTTCACCAGTTTAGGGTCACCGGTTTTAGTACAATGCTGGGTAATGATGTAAATAGTTTTAACACCTGCGACCAGATCCATGGCCCCACCCACCGCTGGAATCGCATCTGGCGAACCGGTTGACCAGTTAGCCAGATCACCGTTTTGTGATACCTGCATCGCGCCCAGTATGCAAATATCGATATGGCCACCGCGAATCATCGAGAAGCTGTCCGCATGATGAAAATAAGCGGCACCGGGAATCGCGGTTACCTGCTTCTTCCCGGCGTTGATGAGCTCGGGGTCGCCTTCGCCAACATCGGGTGGGACACCCATTCCCAACAGGCCATTCTCGGTATGATAAATAACTTCCCTGCCCTCGGGCACATACTGCGCCACCTTTTCCGGGATACCAATTCCCAAATTGACATAGGCGCCGTCGGGAATGTCCAGCGCAGCCCGCCGGGCCATCTGCTCCCGGTTCCAGCCGACTGATGCTGTTGACGATTCCCCGGCGCTCATGGATAGGCCCTGCCATCATTCACGAGTACGGACTCAAGTGCGGGGTTTGCCACGGTGACGACACGATTTACAAAAATACCCGGCGTTACCACAACTTCCGGATCGATCTCACCTGGCTCCACCAGAGCGCCTGTTTGCACAATAGAAGTGTCTGCCGCCATCGCCATAATCGGTCCGAAATTACGCGCAGTTTTGTTAAAAATCAGATTCCCATATCGATCGGCCCGGGCACACTTCAGCAGGGCAAAGTCAGCCTTTAGAGCAGTTTCCAGAACATAATCGCGGCCATCAAAGCTGCGCACTTCTTTACCTTCACCCAGAGGCGTACCAACCGAGGTAGCAGTGTAAAAGGCCGGGACGCCAGCACCGCCAGCCCTGATGCGCTCGGCCAAGGTTCCTTGAGGCACCAGCTCCAGCTCAATCTCACCACGGTGGTACAAATCGGGGAAAACAGTGGAGTTCGCAGTCCGTGGATACGAGCAAACCATTCTGGCGACCTGATGGTTCTCGATCAACGCAGCCAGACCGACATGCCCGCTTCCGGTATTGTTGTTCACCACGGTAAGGTCTTTTGCACCCAGGTCGATCAGTGCATGAATTAATTCGATCGGGCTTCCGGCTTCGCCAAAACCACCGATCATAACGGTCGCGCCATCAAAAATGTCGGCAACCGCTTGCGCTACTGAAGCTATCGTCTTATCAATCATTGCTGCTATCCGCTTTTTGCATCGACACTCTTTTCAGCCCGATCAAAACACCTGTTGGCCTACACTCGAATGACTTCGGCTACACAGCGCTCACAACCTCATGCAGGTGTACGCTCTGCTCGGTAACGCCTTCGAATAATCCAGCTTCATCGTAGAGCACGCGATCGTTATAACCACTGAACCAGATAGCATCCGGATTGCGACCGAGGATCGACACCTTGCCTCGATCAGGCGCATCTGCCGCACCCCGTAACAACTTCATTATTACCACGCCGTTCTCCCCTCCTGGCACACCCGGGAATGGGTCATTTGTCACGGCAGCCACTTCGGTTTTACCCTTGTAGTGGGTGATAGACAGGCGTGCATGGGTTTCTACGCCGGACAGACCCTTCTGTGATTCGTTGAGAATATGCCAGGCTTCTTCAATCGGCACATTAAACGCCTTGTGGCCGACGATATCCCTGCCGCAAAAATAGTAATGGTTTTCCACACCGTTGCGCTTGAGTTCCCGTTGCTGAATACGCAGGGCATCGGGATCATTATTGATTCCACGGATAATAGGCGCCTGATTGTCAACATTAAGCCAGTTGCGGCTGCGCAGCTTTTTGACTGCCTGTTTGGTGCTGTCCACCCACTGCAGTCCGCCTTCAGGATCATCCATATAGTTCCCGTCGGCATCCTTCTTCAGGAATTCATCGGGATGGTTGAAATGAATCATGATCCTGACACTGACGCCCGGATAAATTTCATGAAACTTATCCATCATGTCGAAAAATGTATCGTCAAAACGATCCGGGTAAAAACCGAGCTCCTTGGTTCCGATGCGAATATTCTCAACACCAACCTCAGCTAGAGCGGACAACCACGCGGCAATATTTTTGTTACTAAGCACCATGGGATCACCCCCGGACATCAGGATTTCGCGCAGCTTTTCACGACCGGTCTGTGGATGTTTTCCTCCATTGTCTGCAACTACACGGTTGTGCTCTTTCACATAGGCGACAATATCGCCAATCTGCGCCAAACCTTTTGGCGCCACGGTGCCGTCGGGGCGCTCCACTTCTTTCCTCGCAATCAGTTCCTCGCGGTAACAAAACCGGCAGTGCGCCGAACAGGTCGAAGCCACATAAATCAATCCCAGTTCGTATTTGTGAATCAAACCTTCTACCGGGCTGTAATCCATCTGCTTGCCCGGGTCGGGGGCACCATCGAGGTCATAGGTTTCTTTCGGGCTGGCTTTTACCAATACCTGCAACGGCGTGCTATTCCTGGCCAATTCAAAATAATGACGGGTCATCTTCACCGGCATGCGCGCCTCGACATCCTTTTCCGTGCCCTTCAAATCAATCAACACTTTCAATTCATCGGCGCTGTAAAAAGACAACATGTCTTCCGGCACCTTGCCATCCACAAACTTTTTTAACCCGGTTACGATTTGACGGTCGTACTTGCCATTAGTGACCGAATCCAGAAATGCCTGCTCTTTTTCCGAGGGCTGATATTTTGCTGCCGTTGACATGTTAATTACCTGTGTTAAGTCTATTTAATATGCCTATAACTCATGCATTTCACATGACAAGCACATCAAATCTGGATATTGGGATCCAGCCTATAGCTGGCATACATCGAGCCACCTGCTGATTTACCGATAACAAAGTCTAATAAAGTAGTTTTCTCAGGCAAACGACTTTAAATCACTAGCCCATGAGGTATAGTAATGGCTTATGCCCTATCAACGTCGACTATTACCCAGCACCAGCATGATGGCAGCATTCGACGCAGCCGCCAGGACGGGCAGCTTTACCGCCGCGGCCAGAGAACTAAGCCTGACCCAGGGCGCCATCAGCCGGCAGATTGCTGCCCTTGAAAATCAACTCGACGTGGTTCTGTTTAAAAGAATCGCCAATAACATCCACCTGACAAATGCCGGGGAAATTTACGCCAGGGAAATTTACGCTGCCCTGCAGGCGATTCGCAAAGCTTCCCTCGATGCCATGACCGACCCGAAGGTCGGCACCTTGAATCTGGCAATTCTGCCTACTTTTGGCACGCGCTGGCTGATGCCCCGGTTTCCCCTGTTCCTCAAGGAAAACCCCGATATCACGGTAAATTTTGTCTCCAGACTTTCACCTTTTGATTTTCAAAACGAAGACTTGCACGCCGCTATTCACTATGGCTCACCAGATTGGCACGGCACGGATAGTTCCTTTCTGATGAGCGAAAAAGCGGTACCTGTTTGCTCACCCGGAATTCTCAGCCAAAAACCCCTGGAGAATGCCGAGACTTTAACGCGGTTGCCATTGCTGCATCTGGCTACCCGACCCGATGCCTGGAGCAACTGGTTTCAATCTAACGGCCTCGAGTTACCCGGGGGTCAAGGCATATTGTTTGAGCAGATTTCGATTATTGCCCAGGCGGCGGTGGGAGGACTTGGGGTGGCTCTGTTACCGAAATTTCTGATCCAGAGCGAGCTTGACCGGGGTGAGCTGGTGGTGATCGTCGACAAACCGTTACCCAGCGATGCTGGCTACCATCTGATCACGCCCATCGATAAATCGGGCTATCCTCCTATCGTTGCATTTCGCAGCTGGATTTTGAAGATGGCGGCCCAACAAACTACCCCCGACTGAAAGCCGATGCCTGGGTTATAAACCAGGTGGTTGCAAAATAGAAATAAATTCGAACAATAGCCAATAAAATTTACGGGCAAAGAACATGGCAAAACTAGCTCAAATACTGGATCATTTTAAACCGTCTGCGATCAACGAAATTTTTACACTCGCCAACCAGTTGAAGGCGAAGGGGCAGGATATTGTCGATCTGAGTATCGGCGAGCCCGACTTTCTAACGCCGGATCACGTCAAGCAGGCTGGTATTTCAGCGATCCAGGATGACCTCACCAAATATACAAATGTTCAAGGTAACCTGGAACTCAGACAGGCCATCTCCGCCAAATTCAAACGCGACAACGAACTCGATTATAGACCGCAGCAGATTGTCGTCGACTCCGGGGCAAAACCACTGTTGATGCACGCCATGCAGGCGATGTTAAGCAACGGTGACGAAGTGATCATTCCAACCCCGTGCTGGACTTCCTATACCGGCATGGTGACATTGTGCAATGCGACCTGTGTCCTTGTTGCCTGCCCCGAAGACAAGGGATTCAAATTGCAGCCACGGGATCTTGAAGCCGCGATCACCGAAAACACCCGCCTTATCCTGATAAACTCCCCGTGCAATCCCACCGGTGCAGCCTATTCCCATGCTGAAATGAAGGCCCTCACCGAGGTTTTGCTACGTTATCCCGACATCTGGATACTGGCGGATGATATTTACGAACACATCACCTATGACGGGTTCAAATTTTGCACCCCGGCCCAGGTAGAACCCCTGCTCCGTGACCGTACCCTGACATTGAACGGTGTTTCCAAAGCCTATTCGATGACCGGGTGGCGGATTGGCTACGCGGCGGGGCCGCAAAAACTGATCGACGGTATTATAAAAATTTTATCGCAAAGTACCGGTAACCCCTGCTCGATCAGTCAGGCAGCGGCCATCGCCGCGTTGCAAGGCTCACATGAATTCCTGAGCGAGCGAGTGGAGATCTTTCGCCAACGCCGCAACTTTCTGTGCGCACGCCTGAACGAAATAGCAGGATTAAGCTGCCATAACCCGGAAGGTGCATTTTATCTCTATCCATCCTGTGCCGGACTCATCGGCAAGACCACGCCGGAGGGAGTGGAAATCCGGCAGAGCAATGATTTTGTAAAATACTTGCTGACATCCCAGGGCGTTGCCGTGGTGCCGGGCTCAGCATTTGAATACGATCCGAATTTCCGTCTGTCCTATGCGACCTCAATGGAAACGTTAAAAGTGGCTGTGGAGCGGATAGAAATGGCCTGTAACAGCTTGTCCGCAGCATGAATCCAATGATTAAACCAATCCCCTGAGGTTTAGCATGAGCACGTCCTTTATTGATTTCATCCAGACACTTTCATACGAGACGTTGCCCAGGGACGTCGTCGCAATCATGAAGCGTAGCCTGCTCGATACTATCGGTGTCGGCGCCGTCGGCAGCACCACAAAGATGTCCGCCATCACGCGCCAATTTGCCAGTGAGCATATGGCTGCAGGGCCCAATGGGCCAGGCGCGCGACTGCTGTTCGACGGTCGAGTAGTGAGCCCCATGGGCGCCGCCATGGCCGGTGCTTTCACGATCGATTCCGTCGATGCCCATGACGGCTATTCGGCGGTAAAAGGACATGCCGGTTCGGGCGTTCTGCCAGGCATTCTGGCTTTTGTCGATGCGCTGCAGCGCGGTGGCAGAAAAGTATCCGGCCGCGAGCTGTTGACTGCCCTGGCGATTGGATACGAGATTGGTTATCGATCAGGCCTCGCCATGCATGCGACCTGCGCTGACTATCATACCTCCGGCGCCTGGACCGCGGTGGGAGTGGCAGCGGCAGGCGCCTGGTTGCATGGGATGGACAATGAGTGTGTGCGTCACGCCATGGGTATCGCGGAGTATCATGGTCCCCGCAGCCAGATGATGCGCTGCATCGATCACCCCAGCATGGTGCGGGACGGCGTCGGCTGGGGATCGCCGGCCGGCGTCAGCGCCGCCTACATGGCGCAAATGGGTTTCACCGGTGCGCCCGCTATCACCGTCGAGGGCGACGATGAAATAACAAGCCGATTCTGGGCAGATCTGGGGCAGCGTTGGGAAATCACCAATACCCACTATAAACAGTATCCGGTTTGTCGCTGGGCGCATCCCGCTATCGATGCCGCCGATAAATTAATGCAGCTTCATGATCTCACCAGCAGCGACATTAAACGCGCGCGCATCCGCACCTTTCATTACGCCAGTCGCCTTGCCGGCCATGAACCACAAACCCTGGATGAATTGACCTATGCACTGGCATTCCCGATGGCGATCATGATCGTCAAACGGAAAATCGGCGCCGAAGAATTAGTTGAAAAAATCCTGCATGATCCGGAAATCCTGCGCATCAGCAGGGTCACTGAAATCGTCGATTCCGACCATTACACCAAAATCAGCACCCGTCAACGCTGGGCCGATGTAACGCTCTATCTGCAAGATGGTCGTGAAATTCAGTCAGAGCCGAATACACCGCGAGGGGATCCGGAAGACCCGCTTTCAGATCAGGAAATCAGCGCTAAATTTCATTTGCTGGCGGATTCGGTGATCGGTGAAAAACGGGCCACAGCCATTGAAGAACGGGTTACCCAGGTGGATGACAGCGATTTTGACCTGGAACATTTATCAGGATTGGTTCTGGCGCCGGTATTGACAAGTTAACGTCGATTACTGCCTGAAAAAGCTACCCGTTCTGGTCGCCAGAAATGCTTCCAACGGGATGTCTTCCTGCTTCAGAAAGCCACTGTCAGGCAAAATCCCATCACGCACCATTTCGATTACAGCGACCACTGAAGCAGACGTTGTCCACGCAATTGCCGTTTGCTGAGCTCCCGCAATTTCGATCGGGCGATAGCCGTGGACGAACTCCTTGCGCTGCAGGTGCCCATCTATTTCGCCTTCGGAAGAGACATGAACGTAAACCACATCGTCTTCTACCGGGGGTTTGGCATTGACCAGAATTTGCCCGGCAATGTCACGCTGCTCGCGCATCAGCAGTTCATGGAAGAAAAAATTCATCAAAGTCACGTGGCCGGGATAACGCATGGTCTTGTAGTCGATGTTATCGACTTTGCCAAGGTAGGTATGACACATGGTGCCGAGGCCGCCGGATGTTGTAAAAGCTTCCAGTTTGACTCCATCTATGTAGAGTGTCTCGAGCCATTCCATCGGTGAGACCCATTTGTGTACGCCTTCTTCGATCACTTCACAATCGTTAAGGTATTCGTTGACCACTCCTTCCGCTGACCAGTTGAAGGCATAGCCCAATAATCCGGTGGGATGTTGCGGCAAGGCGCCGACGCGCATACGGATTGAGCGACACTTATCGAAAAGCGCGATTTGCGAGGCGCCGACAATGCCAACAAAACCAGGGGCCAACCCACATTGCGGGGCCATTAGTCCTTTCGAGTTGCTGCTCAGTTCGATAATTGCGCTGGTCGTTTGCACGTCCTCGGTCAGGTCAAAATAGTGAATGCCTGCCGCATGCGCCGCGGTCGCCACAGCAACATTCAAATGATAGGGCAAGCAGGACAACACCGCCTCAACCTGGGTAAGCTCGGCTGCCAGGGCCTCTGGCGAGTTCAGGTCCGTATTTTCGACCGCAAAAGGTAATTTTTCGCGGGGTGTGCGAACGTCATAGCCGGTCACGGCAAAACCAGAATCATGCAGCAACTTTGCCGCCAGCTTGCCCACTTTTCCGAGCCCGAGTACTGCGATTTTTTCAAACGACATGCTGAATATCTCCTAAACCCGGTAGCGTACTAAATATCGAATTTAATGCCCTGCGCCAGTGGCAGTTCACGCGAATAATTGATGGTATTGGTCTGCCGGCGCATATAACCTTTCCACGCATCGGAACCAGACTCGCGCCCGCCGCCGGTGTCTTTTTCGCCGCCGAAAGCGCCGCCAATTTCAGCGCCGGATGGCCCGATGTTGACGTTGGCGATTCCGCAATCCGATCCGGTGGCCGACAGGAACTCTTCGGTCTCGCGCAAATCGGTGGAGAATATGCACGATGACAAGCCTTGCGGTACACCGTTTTGAAGGGCAATGGCCTCGTTCAGATCGCGATAAGTCATCACGTAAAGAATTGGCGCGAAGGTTTCATGCCTTACGATATCTGTTTGGCCCGGCATTTCCGCAATTGCGGGTGTGGCGTAATAAGCAGCGGGATACTCACTCTCCAGAGCCCGTCCACCACCATGTACCTTGCCGCCATCCGTCTTCACTTGCTCAAGCGCGTGCTCCATTCCTGCAAAGGCATCGCCATCGATCAAAGGACCGACTAGCGTACCCTCGGCCAGTGGATCGCCAATCGGTAAACCATCGTATGCGGATTTGAGCCGGGGAATCAGTTGCTCATAAACATCCTGATGTACGATCAACCGCCTGAGCGTGGTGCAGCGTTGACCGGCAGTGCCGACGGCGGAAAAAACGATGGCCCTTAACGCCATTTCCAGGTCGGCGGAAGGGGCAACGATCATGGCGTTGTTACCGCCCAGCTCCAGGATGCAGCGTCCAAACCGTGCGGAAAGTTGCTGGCCAACGGCATGCCCCATACGGGTGGAACCCGTGGCCGAGACTATCGCCACATCGCTGCTGCCAGTCAGAACTTCACCGATGTCGCGCTCACCAACCATGGTCTGGATCAAAGCCTCGGGAGCATCGCCGAATTTTTCCAAGGCGCGCTCGCAAATTTTCTGCGTGGCTAATGCAGTCAGCGGTGTTTTTTCCGATGGTTTCCAGATTACTGGGTCACCGCATACGAGCGCGAGAGCGGTATTCCAGCACCAGGGAGCGACGGGGAAATTGAACGCCGTGATGATGCCGCATAGACCCAACGGGTGCCAGGTTTCACGCATACTGTGACCCGGTCGCTCGGACGCTATGGTCAGTCCATAAAGTTGACGCGACAAGCCGACGGCGAAATCACAGATATCGATCATCTCCTGTACTTCGCCCAGACCCTCCTGGTAAATCTTGCCACACTCCAGCGAGACCAGACGACCCAGGTTTTCTTTCTCCGCACGTAACTCTTCACCAATCAACCGCACCAGTTCGCCGCGCCGGGGTGCCGGGGTGTTGCGCCAGGATTTGAATGCATCAACTCCGTTACCGATCATAGCCCGAACATCGTCAATGCTGTGTGTTTGCAGACGCGCGATTTCACTCCCGTCCACCGGGCTATGCACGGCTAACGTTCCACCGGAGAGTTCGGCGGCGGTAAATCCAGCTGCCTGGAGAATATTTAAATGAGACATAGGTCAAGGGCCCCTTAAAGCAGAATTTGCACTCATTTTGCTGGGATTCGACTACCAATACAATTAGGCAATCTAGCTTATTTTGTGATAGATATAGTGAAATTAACTATTATGTGCGGCAAATTAACTAAACCGAAGTTTCATGGAATTTTCTGATCAAGACGAACATTTAATCTCTCTATTGCGGGAGAATGCGCGCTTATCGGTTTCTGAGATTGCGCGGCGATTGTCGGTATCCAGGACCGCGGCCCAAATGCGATTGCAGAAGCTTGAACGAACTGGTGTTATCGAGGGATACTCGGTTCGATTGTCAGAAAGCTTTTCGAAAGACCAGATTCGTGCCCTGGTAATGATCAAGTCCCCACCAGGCAAGCGCAGTAAAATCGAAAATGCCCTTACCGCAATACCGCAACTAACAACGCTTTATTCAATCAGCGGCGCCTTTGATCTGTCCGCCGTAATATCGGCGGCATCCGTCGCAGATCTGGATGCCGCTATCGATGAGATAGGACGCCTTGATGGTGTAGAGGATACGCTGTCCTCGGTCATTCTCTCAACAAAAATCGACCGGTAAATAGTGGCTAGAGCAGCGGATGCAGAATGATATCTCGACAAGCTGCCTGGCTTGACGACAGGTGCACCACCCCCAAAAAATGGGTGTGGAGGCTGAGGGCGGAATCGAACCGCCGTACACGGCTTTGCAGGCCGTCAACCTCAGATTATTTCCCCGTTTAATCAGCAGGTTACATAGAAAAAGTGGTAACCCACTCCTGTAACCCACTCCACGAAGACAATTATTATTTACCCACGCCTCTGTTCTCAACTCAACCAGATCAATCCGATGGTTGCCTATTGGGACTGGTTATTTGGAAATATACATTTAATGTTTCTTGTTTTTTCTCCCGATAGCT
>Ga0164315_10002498_pt1 | contig 14087 bp, 5 predicted proteins | sample GuaBasSedimGuay6_FD_113737 | JGI IMG/M metagenome (GOLD analysis project Ga0164315, IMG submission 113737) | Subseafloor sediment microbial communities from Guaymas Basin, Gulf of California, Mexico - Guay6, Core 4569-2, 0-3 cm | ecosystem: Environmental > Aquatic > Marine > Hydrothermal vents >... | reverse complement strand
GTCTGAATAATAGAATAAGAAATACTAAAACTACCTGCTCTGGTTGGGGTATATTCAACATATGCCAACGAGTCTGTATTGTATCTGTAGTAAGTTTGATAGTTTTCAGCCATTACCCTGTCTGCATCAAAGTCTATTTTAAATATCTTAAGGAAATCGGTATTTATTTTATATGATAACGACTCCGTGTATTTTCTGGCATACGGAAGGTTAAATGCACTATCATCAGTTATCCATCCATTATTGTAGGCATCATTCCTAATATCACGCTGATCTCCAAAAACAAATCCCCAGCCTGGTGCACTCTGATCGAAATTCATTCCTAATAAATCAGGTTTCGGTGTGAAACCAGGAAGCATAGTTCCACTATTCTCACTGTAGTTAATGGAGAATTTTTTAACCGCCATTAGAACCCTCAAGGCTCCCTCACCTAAAATCTTACCATAATTAACTTTAGGTTTTTGATTTGTAGTATCATCAGGATTGTCAGGTGGATCTGGTGCACTTCCTCTTGTATTTGAGGAAGGCCTTGACCTTGTATTTCCAGTTTTATTTATCGATTTTAGATATGGTACTTTATTGTAAAGTTTATCAAAATCAGCGCTACCATTTATTTGCTTTTGTCCAGAGTTCTCAATTGTATTTCCAAATCTCTCCTGAACAGTTACTGATGACATACTCCATGCATAGAGTCCTTGATAACTAACTGCAAGTTTTGTCCAGTCGGTAAGAGGAAGTTTATCCAAAGGCAAATTATATGTTATTTTTAATGTTTGGTCAAAACGATTCATAGTACCCAAACTCATTATTTCACGCCAAACCTCTTGCTTGTAAACTTCCCATTCTTCAGTATTCTTATCAGGATAAATAGTAGGTTCATCAATGAAAGCATGGGCTCCAGCACTGTATTCAAAGGTCAAAGAACGGGAGAAATCATATTTAAAATCATAATTCCTATTCCAGTTCCATACACGATTGTATCTTGGATATGTAATGATATCTCCAAAACTCTTATCTCTGTCAAGACGTTGTGTAATATCTCTGTTCATATCGAACCTTACGGACAATACTTTAGGAAGTGCATAAACATTAAAATCTTTTACCAAACCAAACCAGTCCGATTTTAAACTTTTAGATTTTCCAAATGGCTTGTAGTTTTTTGGTCTGCTATTAAAACTGTAACCTAGTCCTCCACGATAAACTTTCTGATCATCGTATTCAATATCTATGTTTCTATGCTGATTATGTGAATATGCAAAAGAGGCATCAAAGTTCTCTACATCATAGACTTTTGGTTTCTTCTTATTGTCTGTGCGCTCTTTCCTAACATTCATAAAGTTTATGTTAGTCCGCTTGGTAATATCATTTGTAATATCAGTAACAGAATCTCTATTTTGGTCGTTTGCATATGTGTCCAGATCATCCTTAAGCAAAATATCAGGATCAAGAGGATTATATTTTGGTGTTATTTTTCCAGAACTGTGATCGAAGTGCATTGGCATTTTAACTCCTGCTTTATCACCAAAAAACTTACCCAAATCCAAATCAGTTGAAAACATGTAACTTGTTACACTTTCCTGTGGAATCTCAGAAAGTTTTTGTTCAATAGTTCCAAAACCTGCTGAAGTATGTGAAGCGGTAAATGACATTCTTCCCAAATCAGCAAGGCTTGCTTCAACACGACCTGTTGCTGCCCAACCCGGTTTTTTGTTAAAATCGGTCAGCCTAAGTTCGTCAACCCAAATTATGGCGCTCTTAGCATCTCCATCATCTGATGAGTTAGGGCCTAATTTTTTGGGATTTCTAACTCCAATTAAAATTCCTTTTACATCACTTACCGAAGGACTACCAACAACACTTACTCTGGCTGGCCCTACTAACTCTGAATAAGCTTTGTCAATACGAATATCTGAATTCACATCACGCATGGCGATATTTCTATTATGCTTAACCTTAACCAACTCATCAAGAATAATTTCCATTCTGTTGGCTTCAGGCCAAATTAACTCAGGATCATTCGTGTTCCAGTCTGTGTAAGAAACGGGTAATTCATATTCGTAATAATTATGTGTAAAGTCGGAACCTATCCTTAAAAATACTGTTAGGTCGCCGTATTCGGGATTATCCATTTCAAACATCTTCTCAGCATGCACATACATCTGAATTTTTTTGTACTGACGGAAATCAAATTCTGTAGTTTTAAAAACTCCTTTTGCATCTCCATCAAGAAGTTTCTCAACCGTTAATTCAAGTGATTGCTCATTTTGACGAACATAATTAGTTGTTCCAAAATTTACTTCTCTTGCTATTCCAGGAGGAATAACATATGGTATTGGATCGCGATTTCCATTTTCTTCAATATTTACTGTAGAAACATTGAAGACAGTTTCACTGGTATTGTCATTAGCGATGTACTCACCTCTTCCTACGAGTGAGTGCTGATATCTTCTCCATTCACTTCTTACCAATTCAAAGGTGGCAAAACGTGCTACAACAGGTTTTTCAAAACCTTTCATAAATACCCTCATAAACCTTACCGACCTGAAATCACTAATACTTCCTACTACTTTATCAGGATTTTGAACTGGGATTTTAAACTGATACCAGTTTACATTAGCAACATCACCATTTGGAAGTGGCACATTACTAGCTGGCCGTATGTCTGTGATGTAATTCTCCCCAATTACCATTTTATCAGGATCTAAATCAACTACATATTGGTAATACCTCTCGGCTTCGCCTAAAGTATTGTCTCTGTTTATGTCTTCAATATTTGGCAGGTTGCTACCTGATGTAGGATAATTTTCAGGGTTAATATCATCAGTTGGTGAGTTTCCATCAGGTCCATTAAACTGTTTGTACCTCTCCAGAATACTTGAGTATTTACCATCACTATCATAATCACTTCCTCTAAAATAATGGTAGTTATCAGACGATGGATCTTCTTCAGATTCGGTGTAAGATAAAGGATCAACACTCGATCTCAGTAAGTTAAGATAATTTGTAGTCCCAGTATGCCATGATCTCTCATCATCATCACTAAAGCCTTCATATCCAACATCCTGATAGGGCCGTGATCCATCAGCGCTACTAAAAGATTCAACCAAAGCTTGTAAAGTTGGAACACGTCCCCAAATTGTTGAATCAACATCGATAATATCGGTTGCAGTTAAGGGTAGTCCATTCTCATAACTTTTCCTTCCATCGCGAAGAATATCCTCTGAGATCTCACCGAGATTAATAAACATTTGTCCTTTATTATCCGCATCTTCGGTAAAAGGATCCATCAGCCAGAATTCGATGTATTCAATATTTGCAGCCTCAAAGTCTGACGACTCAATACGGCGCATAATACCACCCCACCTAGATTCTGGGTCTGACATAGTTCCATCTGCTTCAACACCAGCAGTGTACTCCGATGAATTTACATCGTAATTGTATGGTCCTCTCTCTTCAGGAAAAAACGAAAAGTTAAGAACAGGAATATTGGTTGGAGTTCCGTTTGGAATATCTTTATTTGGGAATACCTCAGTTTCCAATACCTGTCGGGTAGAATTTTTTGAGATCTCATTTTTATCAATATTTGATGGCCTCAGACTTCCGCTGGCATCGTAGAACAATGGGTCGATAATATACCATGCAAATTTAGAGCGGTTCATACCATATTGCAAACCTGTGTTAGGTCTTGCCTCAGGAAACAACTCCGAAGTTTGACCTTGTGGGGTACTTGCCAAAAACCACGAGCCAATATGTTTAAGGTCGATGGAAGATTTAGCACCTTCAAAATCATCGATATATGAAATCCCTTCTTTACCAACAGCCTTTGAGTGACCAGGAATAAACTGAGCAAACTCACCATCAACATTAATTTTTGAAATCTGATTACTAGAAATTCCAGGCAATTTATTCAGAGCATTTGTCAACCATTGGGCTTCTGTTGCATAACTAAGATCCAGTCCCCAAATGGTATTTGAAATTGGATCATCGCCATAATTTACTTTGTGAGTTAGGGGTCTTTCGTGCAGATTCATAATTGTACCACCAACCCTAAAATCCTTATTAATTTCATGGTCAACACGCAAACCCATCATTCTCTTTTGCTGCACATTAAACATGGAATTACTTTCGAGGGAAACATTAATGGGAACACCAGAATTTAGTATCCCTTCATTAATAATCTTAACCCTACCAAGTGTGTAATCTACTGTATAATCTACGTTCTCTGTCAGTTTTGTTCCACCTGCTGTTACAGTTACAGAGCCTTGAGGTACGTTAAGAGCATTAAGGCTAATATCGGAACCAGAACTAGAGCTGTAATATCCTTCAAGGATAAATTTGTTTTTATCGGGAAACTGCTCTGCCGCAGTTTTTGTCATTGTGTAAAGTGAGTCATAAGCATATCTCTCAGCAAGTTCAGGATCGTTGGGAAATACAGAATCACGAAGATATGAACCAAAAGGTTCCAGATGAGTGAAGAAAAGCCGCCCGTTATTTGACTGAAATGTACCCCCATTAACAGCAGCACCATCAATAAAGTCAAACACACCATCGCCACCAGGAACTGGGTTTAACTGATTGTCAAGATTATCAAGTCCAAAAAGATGAATAAGTGGTACTCCAGTAACATCGGCAGGGCCCTCCATAAAATATCCAGTGGGTACTCCCTGATTATCTCCTGAATAAAGAATGTTGAAAATGAAATTGTCCTTTTGTACCTGATATGCACCAATAGCATAAATATTTTTCATCATCAGGTTCCACATCGGCATTTTAACATTAAGGCTGTTACTCCTCAAAAGTTTCACAACCAAACTTTTTGGTGCTACAATTCCCTGGTCGGAGAATTCACCAATCTGAAAAACTCCATCCTGGCCAATAACAGTGTATTGAACAGCCACAGCCAAAACCTGATCAGAATTAAGGGAAGTATTCAATGAAATAAAACCCAACTTATTATTTACGGTGTATTCCGATTCCTTAAGTTTTCTGGCATTTTCAAGTTTGACAAAATCCTCACCAGAAACGAAATAATTACTTTTCCCTAAACCGAAAGGGTCACCAGTTAGGTAATTGGTAACTTCGTTAATATTCCTTACTCTGTTTGTATCTAGTCTGGCCAAAAGGTCGTTGGAACGGTTTGATGGAATTTCACCAAAAGGAGCAGCATTTACATAAGGGCTGAAAATTTTCGACTGATCTCCTTCACCAATATCCGTAAAAGCAACAATATTTCTATTTTCCTGAGTTGCGGCACCAATATTTGTAACCCAAACTTCTACTTTTGTAATATTAATATCAGAAGTTACTATTGGCAAACTTGTCACTGCCTGCTCAAAATTGTCACGAAAGGCCTGTGCAAGAAAGAAGTGACGGTTAGCCTCGTAGTCAAGAGCCGTTAATACAAAATCATTTTGCTGGGCACCCCCCTTAACGGTGATATTTTTCGTTTCACTTTGTTGCTGGGAGAAAACAGCTGTAATTCTTGTTTTTCCGAACTGCAGTTCTGTCTTAATCCCAAACAAACTCTGGCTTCCGGTAATAAGTGTTGAGCGAAGTGGTAAACTTACATTACCAGCTTCAATTAATTTAATTATTTCATCTTCCTTTCCTTCATATTTCAGTTTCAAAGTATTTTCAAAATCAAAGGAAGACTCGGTATTATAATTTGCTTTGAATTCAATTTTATCGCCAATCTTGGCAATAACGTTCATCTGGATTTTCTCGTTAAAATCGAAGTTTGTTGTCTTACGTTGGCGCACGTCAAGTGACGGATCATCGCGACGATTATGAGCAATACCAAAACTAACCTCTGCCGAACCCTGAGGCCTGATATCGATAGTGTTGCTACCAAATATTCTATCGAAAGCCTCTCCACCAATATGTATTTTCGGTATTAATCGTGAACCCTCGGTTTCACCAGTAGTTGCTGCTCGTTCATTCCAATATTCATCAACAGATTGTTCGTTTTGATAATTTTGAAAATCATCAAAATCCATACTAGTTGGCGTGCGATAAGTGAAACTACCAATTGTGTTTTGAAACTCATAGGAATTCGTTTCAGGATTGTAAACTATTTTCCTTTCAATATTTGATGGATCATTTAAAAATAATGGGCTTTGCTGGTTATCAAGATATGGGTTTCCGGAAAGGTCATTAAAGGGAAATATTAAGTCAACACCACTTGTGTCAACAGAAGTTGTGTCTGTAACCAATTGAGCAGCACTATCAGTGCTTATTCCTAAAACAAGAAAAAGCCCAAATAGAATGACAAATACTAACTTGTATATGATATTGTTTTTAAACCCCAAACTAAATCTTATAACTAAAGTTATCTCACTTATATTCAATCTCTTACAAAGTCTTTAAGGTCTCTTTTATTAAATCCTCAACACTTTCTATCTGCTTTTGCTTTAAAACCCTATTAATGGCTTTTTCAGCTGCTGGTTTACCAAACCCTAAAATCAGTAACCCTGATAACGCTTCCTCCCTTAATGTATTGTGGGAAACATCAACTTTTTCGACTTCAATTCCGGCTTTTGTAAGTTTATCTCTCAGGTCGATAACAATTCTTTGGGCAGTTTTAGCTCCTATTCCTTTAACTCCCTGTAACACAGAAGCATTCCCATGGGTAATTGCTTCGAATACTTCAGCGGTTGTTAAGGAAGATAAAATAAGTCTTGCGGTATTTGCTCCAACACCTGAAACAGACAATAAAAATCTAAAGAGTTCCCTCTCTGTATCATTGGCAAAACCATAAAATATCTGGGCATCTTCTCTTACATGAAAATGGAGAAATAATTTTACCTGATCATGGTCCTTAATTTCTGAGTAAGTGTTTAAGGAAATATTTATAAAATAGCCTATTCCATTGTTTTCAACTACAATTGATGTTGGACATAAAGACCTCGCTTTTCCAATAATAAATTCGTACATCTTCTGCTTAACTTTTGGTTTCTGGAACTGTAAGGGCAAAAATACACTTTTCCTGAACTAAGACAAGGTCTTGTAGGGTAAACAAATCAAAAAATATACAAATCTATTTTCTTTGAAATTCTTTGGATAAAACTTTGCGGCTCTCTGTGTTATACCTGCCTGCTGGCGAGGCTGGATTATTACACAAAGGTGACACAGAGAAGACTCAAATTATCACAAAAGAAAAAAGCCAAGCATATAAAACTAATACTTAGCAATTTAAACTTTAGATGCGTTTGCCATGCAAGGTCTTGATAATGAATTGAAATACAGTTATAAACAATATAAATTCACACCTAAAAGTAATACTTACAATTAGGTGTGAATTTACACTGAAATTAAAAAAAAGATTGAGTATTTTAATGTAAAGATGACTAAAAATCTCCAACGAGATAATAGCCACTATTTGACAATAAGTTTTGAGTTTCCTAAATAATTTTTATGCTTACCCATTAAGTGAACTACATAAACTCCAGGGGGTAGTATTTTAATATTCAATAATTCTCTAGGTGCTTTTAGCATCTTGTTAATTAACAACTTACCACTAATATTATAAATTTTAGCAATTATTTCTGTGTTTCTGGGCTCATCAAATATAAATGAAATATGACTGGAAGCAGGATTCGGGACAATATTATAATTCAATTCCTTTTTATTAATATTAAAAATTGAGGATGGTGAACTGCTTCCATCACATGATGCCAAATAAAAATTTCCTGCGTAGCTTATTGGTTTTGAAGAAAAACTAATATCATTAATATAAATGCTATCTACAAAAATTCCTGTAACCAGGGCAAAGTCGTTACCAAATGCTACAACATCTCTGGCATCGTCATTTTCGGGACCACTGAGTGCTTGCGCCCAGTTAAGGCTACCATCATTATTATATTTTACCACAAATCCGTCAAATGTCCCCTTCTTCTTCAGTGCAACTGCATCAGCACCTTCACCAAAAACAACACCAACTCCTGCCTGACTACCTTCACCATACTCACCACAAACAAATACTGAACCGTCAGCCGAAATATCAATCCCTTTTGCTCTTACAACTTGAACATCTCCCCCATTAGCCTTAGCCCAAATTACATTCTTTGCTGCGTCATATTTTGCCAGAAAAAGTGTTTTCCCGGGATAAACCGGAGCCTGCAAAACTACATCTCCAAATTGTACAGTTTCGTAAAAAAAATAGCCAGTAACATAAATCTGGTTTAATTGCCTGTCGACTACAAGTCTGGCCGAATTAACTGATTTGTATTTTATTACATCCAGCCAGGCAATATTACCATTCTCATTAAACTTTGCTAAAAAATAAGCACTTCCTTCAGTTGCATTTATCGTAATAGTATCAAAAACTGAAATACCAACGGTTACACCTGACAAATAAATATTGTTGTCAGAATCAAGATCCAATCCAACAGTTTGAGAATTTGGAAATGTATAGCCATAAGTATTCACCCAATCTACTACACCATCATTTGTAAATTTAGCAATAAAAAAGTGACTATCAGCACCCACATCAACTTGTATGTTCTGGAAATTACTTACTTCTGAAATGGATCCACTAATGTATATATTCTGATCATTACCAATTGCTAGTGCAACACCTTGGGGTGGAGTAGCTGATGGAGAAACAGTTGTTGTAACCCATTTTAATCTGCCATCAGTTCCATATTTAGCCAAAAATAACTCTTCAATTTCCGGTATCGAAACTGTATCAAAAACAGCATCGCCAAACACACTTCCCACTACAAAAACATCTCCAGCATTATCAACTTTTAAATCGTAAATCCTGGAAAATACTGATGCTGAAATTTTACTTACCCACTGAACTTCTCCATTGGAGTTTAGTTTAGAAATATATGCATTTTCCATAAAAATCGGGACGGATGGAAGTAGTTGATATCCAGCGAAAGCAAATGAGCCAAATTGAATACTATCAACAGTAGTACTGGACACAAAGATATTCCCCTGCAAATCCTGATCGATACAATTTTCAACTAAAGGACTTGTTGGTGCGGTTCCGGAAATTCCAGGTGCTTGAAATGCCCAGTTTGTTTGAGCCCATACAAAAACACCCGACATAAGAATTATTATTGTAAGGCTTATTCTTTTAAGTAAGTATAAATTTTTCATGATAAATATTTTTTGTTATTTTAATTTTTCGCATACTCATCCACAGTAAAAGTTTATATACTTATACGCTTTGAGCAAAATGTAATAGTAAATTTGTGAGTAAAACCACACCCCCTAATTAAGGGAATGTGGAATAAAGTTAGAAATTCATTAATAGGTTAGACCTTGTTTATGAGCTTTGCTTACTGCCTCTGCCCTATTGTTAACCTCTAACTTTCTGTAAATAGCTTTAATATGCGATTTAACTGTTTCAGGACTGATAAATTTGTCTTCTGCTATGGCTTTAGAATTAAGACCCTCACATAGCAACTGTAAGATCTCAGATTCTCTTTCACTCAAAGGATTTTCTACTTTTTTGTGAAAAGAGTCTGTAACTTTACGTGCAATTGATGAACTCATTGGAGCTCCGCCATTAAAAACCTCATGAATACTTCGTAATATATCCACCGGGGCTGATTCTTTTACCAGATATCCGGATGCACCGGCACACAAAGACTGGAATATTGAATCTTCATCTTTATGAATTGTAAGCATTATGAAATCGATTTCAGGGCATTTTTCCTTAATCTTTTTCATTCCTCTAATTCCAGACATTCCAGGTAAATCAATATCCATTAGAACAACATCCACAGGCAAATCAGGAACCTCCTCTAAAGCAGTTTCAGCATTACTAAAAGTGAAATTACATTCAAATCCTGGAGTACCACCAACAATAAGCGCAATGGTTTGCCTTATCTCATCATTGTCTTCAACTATTGAAACAGATATATTCTTGGTTATCATCAGTTTATTTTAACACAAATTTAATCAATCCTAATTATTGCAATTAAAAGGCCGAAAATCTTTAAAAGTTTATATCAAACTTACCATTGGAAATAGTTTTTTCTGTTTCCGCATCAGTACCTATAAAACTAAAAGTACCCTTTGTCCCTCCTGTTGACAAACTTTCTACATTAATAGTACCTTCAGGTGTTAGAAAACCAGAGGACCACGCTTCATCGTCATTTTTTCGATACATTGCAATATTTGTTGATGAAACGGCTCCAACAGGATAAGTGCCTGGCCCATCAATACCCATTATACTAATTTGAATTAGTGAGCCATCAGAAGCTTCACCTTTAATATGTAACTGGCTACTTGTCCAGATACTAAGAGTAATTTTAACAGCGCTCCAGTCAGTTCCATCAATACTGGCACTCATAGTTCCTTTTCCATCATCAGGGACTACTGAGCTAGTACTTTTTTTACATCCCAGCAAACAGATTGATATTAGACCGATAAATAATAGTGTTTTTTGAATTGTCATAGTTTTATGATTTAAAGTTCCCGACAAAACTACTATGACAAAACACTCAATGCATCCCCCAAATGGGGGATTTTTATGCTTGTAAAATTTATAATTCTAGATTAATGGAAACATTAATGGAAGTGCCTTCACCTTTTGATGAAGTAATAATGCACTTTGCTCCTGCTTTTTCAGCCCTTTCAACAATGTTTTTTAAGCCATAACCCTTTTTAATTGTATCAATATTAAAACCAATACCATTATCTTTAAATACTAAGTTAACATCCTGATTATTAATCAATATTGTAAAGTCGGCCCGCTTTGCCTTTGAATATTTAAGAGAATTATTCATGGCTTCTTTAAACAATAATAAAATGTGTTTTCTTCTTTCTGCATTAATTTCAAACTCTTGCAACGCCTTTGTAAAAGTACTTGTTCTAAAGGTTATATCTGAAAACTCAAATAGTTGATTTCCAAAGTCTCTCAACCTTAAAATGATTTCATACAAACTATCTTTCTTAGGATCAATTGTCCATATCAGGTCTCTGATACCAGCCGACAAACTCATAGTGTTTTCTTTAACCTTATCTAAATACTTACTTACCGAAGTCTGGATATTTACCTGACGGCTGGCAAGTTCAAGGAATAATGAGATTTTTGTGATATTATGTCCTAATTCATCATGGAAATCCGCTGCATTCTTCTTTCTAAGTAATTCACGTTCTTCGTATCTGGCAACTTCAATAGCCTTTTCTTTTTCCATTTCACGTAAACCCAATTTAATACGATAGTGAATAAATACTATCAAAATTATTACGAATACAACAATATAAAATACAATTGCCCACCATGTTTCCCAAAATGGAGGTAAAGAAATTATTAATATTTCGGCTGGTTCTTCTGACCAAACACCATCGTTGTTTGTTCCTTTTGCTCTTAATATATATTCTCCTGACGGAAGATGCGTATAAGTTGTATAATTCCTCTTTCCCGAATAAATCCAGTCCTTTTCGTAACCCTCCAAATAATAGGCATATTCATTTTCAACAGCTTTAACGAAATCCAGAGCAACAAACTCAAATGTAATATCATTCTGATAATAGGATAAAATAATAGTGTCGGTATGGCTTATTGCTTTCTTCAGTAGTGATCCGGAAGAATCAGAGGGGTAAACAGATTTATTAAATAGTTTAAAACCTGTAAAAACTGTTTTAGGAGGTTTATTGTTTACTAAAATATTCTTCGGGTTGATGATGTTTAATCCATCGATTCCGCCAAAATATAATATTCCATCTGAGTCTTTAAAAGAAGATCTATGATTAAAAACATTTGCTTGCAGACCATCATTTATATTAAAGATCTTTAAAACCGGTTTTTTTCCTGACAGAGCCAGGTCGGTACTAAAAACTGCTATTCCTCTATTTGTAGCAAGCCACAAATTTCCATCAGCATCCTCTCTAATAGATTTTATTACATCGTTTGGTAAGCCACATTCCATTCCAAATGTTTGAAAACTTACTTTCTCGTTCTTAGTTTTCTGATTAAAATAACTTAATCCACCTTCAGTTCCTGCCCACATTCTACCTTTGCTGTCGCAAAACAAAATACCCACTTGTGTTCCACCAATCCCGTCTTTTATTTGGGTATCATAAATATAATTTTCAAAACTTCCTTCACCTTCTTTTGATATCAGTTTACTTAAACCTCCAAAAGTGCCAATCCAAAGTTGCCCAAAACGATCAATGCATATGGAGTAGGTGGTAGCATTTACCAGAGCATCATCTCGGTTTAAATCCATATCAAAATTCCTGATTTTAAACTCTTCTCTATCCTTTGAGTTAATTGTCATCATTGATAATTTGCCATAAGTAGAAATCCAATAAACACTATCATTTTCTTGAAGGATATCGGTAGTAAAACTATGCCCAAGCCCATGGCCGGAATCATAATAATGCCACGATTCTGGAAGTCCTTTATCATTAAGTTGAATTTGGTTTAAAGCATTGTAGGTGTTAACCCAGATTTCGCCAAAACCATCTTGATAAATGCCATATATATTATTATGCGAAATGCTACCTTTACCACTCTTATAGGTTGTAAAACGATAATCTGAATTTTTCAATTTCTCAGCTTCCAAGAACAATAGACCATCCCCACGGGTTCCAATCCATAGGTTCTTATTATTATCTATTAAAATGGCATTAACATGAAAAGTTGAGCCATCGCTAACAGTACGATCATCTTTAAATATTGTTGAAAATTTCTCCCCAAGTAAGTTTGCCCGACTTAGGCCTGCCATTGTACCAACCCACAATATTCCAGACCTATCTATTAAACAGGAAGTTACATTGTTATGACTAATGCCATGAGGATTGTTAGGAGTGGCTTTATAATGATAAAATTTAGGCTTGTCACTACTCAAAACTATTTCATTTAACCCACCATTCCATGTACCAACAAAAAGGCTGTTGTTAGGCCCTATTTTAATGTCTTCAATATAATTATAACTTAAACTATTATCATTTTTAGATTCGTAACAATACTTAGTAAAGGTAAATTTGTTGGCTGTTTCATTAACCCTAAATAATCCATCGTAGGTCCCAAGCCATATTGTACTATCTTCTTGTTGACAAAATGCCCAAACTTTGTCAGATTGCAGTCCATCGGGCTTATCAAAATCGGGCAAATACTGAATAAATTTAAAGGTTCCATCATTATCATAAATCACAAAACCATTGTTGGTACCAAACCATAACCTTCCTTTATTATCCTCAAAAAGTTGCCAAACTGTCTTATGCGTAAGAGAGTTCAAATCATTTTTGTAAGGAAGAAAATGATGATGCTCAGATGTTGCCGTATTCATCATAAATAAACCATTATATGTGGCATACCAAACCTGATTTTGTTTATCAACTATTACATCAATAATAAAATTGTTAGCCATATTATTGTTTGTATCACTAAAAATTAAACGCCTGAACTGATTCTTTTTAGTATCGTAGAAATTCAACCCCATATTTGTTCCAATCCATAAATTATCATTGGCATCTTCAAATAAACACCTTATACCATTATTACTAAGAGTATTTGTATCAATTGCTGAATGCCTAAACTCTTTAACAGTCCGTCCATTGTAACGGTATAAACCATCTGTAGTACCAATCCACAAAAACCCCTGTTTGTCTTGTAATAAGTCAGTTATCATATTATTGGGAAGACCTTCAGATATACTTGGTTTTTCAAATTGCAAGTTTTGACCAACGCTAAAAATACTTAACAGAAGCAAAACTAAATGCAATATGAAAACTCTTACAGTCAAAATAAATTTATAAAATTATAATGCTAAATATGGGATTCGAATAAGTCGAATTATTTCAAATAAGAATAATTTTGATTGAGCAATATACAAATATTTGCTTAGTTGTGAATTGCTTTCGATTTGTATCTTTGAAATATTGAACACAACAACTTTGAAGAGATGGTGTGTCCAGAAACAGTTGTGAATTGCTTTCGATTTGTATCTTTGAAATATTGAACACAACTAGATTTGATTTAAGGACAAACAAAAGCATGTTGTGAATTGCTTTCGATTTGTATCTTTGAAATATTGAACACAACCTTACCTCTGAAAGCCCTAAAGGCGAAGATGTTGTGAATTGCTTTCGATTTGTATCTTTGAAATATTGAACACAACTCC
>Ga0164315_10002497_pt1 | contig 14087 bp, 25 predicted proteins | sample GuaBasSedimGuay6_FD_113737 | JGI IMG/M metagenome (GOLD analysis project Ga0164315, IMG submission 113737) | Subseafloor sediment microbial communities from Guaymas Basin, Gulf of California, Mexico - Guay6, Core 4569-2, 0-3 cm | ecosystem: Environmental > Aquatic > Marine > Hydrothermal vents... | reverse complement strand
TTTGTATCAGAATCCACCATATCAATGGCTGACTCAAACATGTCATTATCTTTCTTCTGATACACTCTTTTAAACTTCACATCTAACTTCTCACTTCTTTGTACTTCACTGTTTAGGTCATCTAACTCCTTATTTTGATTTAAGTATACCTTTATTTCCCTTACAATTACAAACAACATAACCAATACAACAATACCATATAATATATTAAACATCATTTTCCCCCAAAAGATTCATGTTCTTCCATTTTATCATTAAATGGAGAGTTATTAGGAACATAGAACTCAGTGAATATACAGAATGGTTCTTTCATAGTGTTCTCATACTCTTGAATCGCCATAGCACAAGATCCACAATAATATTCCCTTGTAGAATGATTATAATACGTTGGATCAGGATTGTCACACACTTTTCTGTGACAAGTGAATTCTTCTATCTCTTCATCACACCAATCATCCATACAAGGACATACCAATATTTCAAGTTCATCTTTCCAAGGAGCACCACAATTAGGACATTTTACCATTTCTAACCTCAATACATAAGAATTATGTCTTTAACATTAACCACAACTTCTGGAATCTTACTAAGTGATGGTTCTGCATCAGCAATATATACATCTGTGAGTGCAATGAATACTTGTTTATTAACATTGAACCTAGAACACAATGAAGAGTCCTTTTGTACCTTCAATGATCCCCTGATTCTACCTATATCCCTCACATACATAGTGACTTTCATAGTTATACCTTATTTAAGTGTTTCCTGTACCATATCTTACCCATAGGTTTAGATACCTTTTTAACCTGTCTTTCTCTTGATTTCTGTGCCATACATGACACATAACCCAGTTTGTCTGCCCATCTTAACATAACAGAACAGATATATGAAGTGTCACATTTATATTTACAGGCCATTTCATCAATTATAGATCCAGAGTTCTTATCATACAACCTTGCATGATATTTGTCATTGATAAAAGTTGTTTTTATAAATAATGTCTCTTGCATTACGCCCACCATACCATATCATCAAAAGTCAAATGCTTATTTTTCTTCTCTTCTAACTCACACCAAGAAGGAATACTCACCTCTGATTCTCTTTCACCAAGATGTCTCTTTGATTTATTACAATAGTGTTCAAGATCATAAGTCCAATATTCATAATGTTTACATTCTCTACAAGCCATAATATAAAGTATCTTCATTTGTATGTCTCCTTTGTTTTACATTTCCTATATAATAATGTATAATAAACAAGAAGTCAAGATATTTCAAATATAGGTAACAAAATACATGGAAAATAAGAGAATACGTGATGTTGATGTAATAGAAGATGATATAATCAGGGAAGTTATGCTTGATCATCCCACATTGTATGACCAATTAAACTATAATGAGTATGATATCAAGGATAAACTTGAGGTTAATGCATTTCTATACCAACAATGGAGAATATTATGGATTCAAGAGAAGCATAAATTGAAACGCATAGAGATCCTAAAGGATGAATATATAGGTAAATTATACTCTGACCTCAAATGGGGTGATATCAAGATGACCAAGACTGAGATTGAGAGATATATGATACCTAAAGACCAAAAGGCTATTAAGTTTGAAAAACTATACATGAGACAAAGGATTAGAACAGAGACATTTGAAGCTGTTACAGACTCATTCAAACAACAGAACTTTACAATGGGAAATTACATAAAAAACTTACAATTATAGGTAATAACATGAAATGTATTAAGAAAATAGAAGAATCATACATATTAGTAATGAATAGAGAAGAAGCTGAATGGTTAAAGAGTATTATGCAAAACCCTTTACATGGTGATCCTAATGATGAAGATGATATTGGTCAACTGATGAGGCACAGTATATTTGAATCAATAAACAATACGATAGGGATTACAACAAGATAACATGGATATACACTTTGTACTGTATGACAACCTAAACATACAGATAAACACTAATAATAGATACTATATTAACGCAGTAGACAAACACCTGACTGATTTTGTTAAGGGTTATTTGTTTATGCCCAAATATAAGAAAGGTGGTTGGAATGGTACTATATCAATATTCAATAGAGCAAAGAGATCCTTTCCTTATGGTTTATTGTTTGAAGTGCTTAGATATACTAAGAAAGATTGGGGTGATCTTGAGTTAAAGGCATCAGATGATGTGAAAGCCTTGTTCAGGGGAATAACTGTAGATTCTATTAAGAAAGATCTAGTATTGACACCATACCCATATCAACAAGAATGTATCAATGCATTATTGAAATCAAGTAAGGGTATAGTTGAGGTTGCTACAGCAGGTGGGAAATCACTGATAATAGCATATCTGATACACAATATTGATCATATCATAAACTATAACAACTCATTGATAATAGTACCAACATTACAGTTAGTTGATCAGTTCAAAGGTGATCTTATTGAATATGGTATCCCTGACTCTAGTATAGGTATAGTAAACTCAAAGAACAAAGAGTTTGATGAAAGGATAGTAATATCAACATGGCAGTCATTAAAGAACCAATTAGATGAGCTTGATAGGTTCAATACTGTTATAGTTGATGAAGTCCATACAGCCCAAGCAACAAAACTATCAGAGATATTACAGAATTGTAACACATCTGAATATAGGTTTGGTGTTACTGGAACATTACCAACAAACAGACTTGATAGGTTGAATGTATTGTCTTATCTTGGGCCTGTGTTAAAGAAGTTCACTGGTAAAGACTTAGCAGATCTAGGATATGTATCAAAATGTGTGATAAAACAGATATATATTGATTACAAGGACAAATACTCAGGTGATTACAATGAGATAAAGGATCTTGTGTTCTTTAGTGATTTCAGAATGGGGCTTATCAAACATATCATCAAGAACAAAGATAACTCTGTATTGATACTAGTTGATAAGATAGAAAAGGAAGGTGAACCATTGCTTGAAGTCCTTCAAGAGAGTTTTCCTGATAGGATAGTTATATTCTTGTCTGGTAGGGATAAGAGTGATGTTAGGGATGAATGGCGTAAGAAAATGGATACTGATAAGAATATAGTATGTATTGCCACATTTGCTATATTCCAACAAGGTGTGAATATACCTTCATTAAGAACAATAATCACAGCTAGTTCTACCAAGAGTTTTATTAGGATAATACAATCTCTTGGTAGGGTATTAAGAAAGCATGTAAGTAAGGATCTAGGTGGTGCAGAACTATATGATATATGTGATAATGTTAAGTATATGAAGGATCATGCTTCAAAAAGAAACCGTCATTATGTCAAAGAGAAGCATGTGATCCAAGAAATAACATTGAAAGAGAAAAATGGGGTTTATCAGATTTAGTCTTTATCTATGATAAACTTCATGTCTTTCTTTGATTCAAGACCTATCTGTTGATACCCATACCCTAGATCATCACATGTTTGAGCTAGATTGTATGTGAAGTCAACCATACTACTTGGATATTTTAATATCACTGTTCCGGGTGCAACCACAACAGACACTTTCTGACCATTAAGGTCATACATGGTGCTCTTTGTGGTTGATATTATCTTCTTGATATCTTGATCGTTTACTTTGATCTTTGCTTCTGTTAAGTATTTGTGTATTACATTCATATCTCTTTTATCTCTTTGTTTTTTCAGGCTATCAAAAAGCCTGTCACCCCAATCATCACTCATTAATTGTCCTCTTTATTTCAATCTTAAATTCAGTACTATCAAAGTCATCTGATTCTATAACAGTATCAACATCATAGAAGTAATTATAGAAATGGTCTGACTTCATATGGTTTTCAATCAATCTGGTTCTAAAGGCATCCCAAGATCCTTTTATATCATCAGTAAGGGACATATTAAAGGTGTTAGGTCTTTCATAGATGATATCACCTTTATAAGATATGACTGCATTATCTTCGTATGATGATACCTTATTTGATAATGATATAAACATCTTAGTATTGATATCATCACCTGAAACAACATCTTCACATATTTCTTTAATTTTATCATACATTTTATAATGTTTGTATGTGCTCAAAAATTCACTTAATTTCATGATGTACTCCTATTTTTTGAATGGTGTCCATTCAGGTGATTGGTTATTATAATATGATATATCCTTTAATAATGGGTATCCGTGGCTTATTAGCCATTCTTTTGGTACATCCATATAGTACTTATAACCATTTTGTTTCATATAGTCAACAAGTTTTTTGCCTTTTGGGTTTTTTATTGGATCTGATAGGAACTTTGTTACTTGATTATACACTTTCTTATTTATATCATTCCATTCAGTAGAATTATCTCCACTTACTATGATTGGATCATGACCAAGTAAAGAACTATATTGTTTAAATAATGGTGTTGAACCAAAACTTTTATATTTACCCTTACCATATATAGAATCATAAGTATCTTTGATATGCTTTAACGGAACTTGTCTCTTTTGTAATTTGTTTCTCTTTTCCCCTCGTTTAATGGCTGTTTCTAAGTCAAGATCAACAAACACCATAGTTACATCATAACCTATATCTTTAAGATCTCTGTATCTTGTTTTGAAGTCTGAGAAGTTACCACTGACAGTATCAAGATATATTGGTCTTAACCCATTGATTGTTATTATGTATGTTGAATAAGCAAGTCTCTTATTTTCCGATGACCATACACCACCATGTTTCTCTGTCCAATAATCAGCATCAGGAATACTGATAGGGAATGATCCATTTGACATAACACTCTTAATAACAGTACTCTTACCTGAATTAGGCATACCACCAAGTATTATAGCCTTCATAATACCTTTATCATTAATTGATTCATTTATATATTGTTGTAATCTCATTATTCTACACTATATTTAACCTTTTTATTGTTCTTGTCATTACAAATACAAAATACCTTGTTATAATTTATCTGATTAAACAATTTTACCATATCATATGATTGTGATATTGCCATCAACCCTATTCTTCTAGTTATGTTATATGCAGACACACCTTTGTCTATATCTGATGTTATGGGGTTATGCCCCTCAACATCAACAACATGGTATTTTTCAATATAACCGTCTTTGTCTATGTAATTAAGGTATATCTTCATATCATTCTCCATGTATGGGCATAAAAATACCTCTTTCATATATTTATATAAAAGAGGTATTATAGTTGTATCAAATGATACTAGTTATTTCTTACTTCTTCAAAGGTGTATTCCTTAATGAATTTACCATCTTTCCACACAAGATCAAGAGTATTATCATTAAATCTACCACCTCTACTGGCTTTCCATTTTGCATCTACAGGACACTTGAAGACATCCTTCCATTCACCATTTTGTTTGATTGCAGAACATTTCATAGCAAACTTTAGGGTATCCCTGTTTACTTGTTGAAGTAAACCACCACCCATACCAAAGGCCACATTATCAGCACTATACCCAAAATCAGTAAGTTCCTTGAGGATCTTGTTGATACTGTTTTCATCATCAATACCATCCCCTTGAATAACCCTTACAGCGGGATTAAGTACCTTATATCCTTTGTCATTCACTTCATACCCAAACAGTTTGGCTAATTGATCAACAGTTCTTAATACAATCTTCCAAGGTTCACCAGAGTCAGGTCTTACAACAATAGTTGCACCAGAACCAAGAACTTGTTGTTTGAGAGTCCCACCCCAATACTTATTAACAGCATTTTCAAGATCATAAGAGTCACTTACAACAGCAACAATACTACCGGGTTTAGCAAACTGATCTAGCATGTTCTTATAGGCACCCTCTTCATCATCCTTACCCCAAGAGGTCATGGTACTGTGTTCTGCGGCAGGGATACTAAAGGCCACCATTTCATCAGTGTTATAGTACTCTTGTGCTGCAAATACACCAGCAATAGTATCAGTACCCATGAAGTTTACCAAGTGAGCCATACCACCCATTTCAGCACTTCCTTGAGAAGATACACCACGATAACCAAAATCGTGTAGTTTGAAATCAAGACCAGCAACATCACCAGTACTTTCAAGGTATTTCTGAATCACTTTCTTACACTTCCAACTTTTGGTACAAACAGTAGTTGGATACCAGAGTTGAAGAATTCTGGTTTCAACCCAACCAGCCAACCAGAAGAACTCAGGATTGGTATTTACAATGGTTGATAATACCTGACGGGGAGTACAAATAGATCCTTCTTTAACTGCTCTGATTTCAAGAGGGTAATACCCTAACTCTACAATCTTCAACCAACCTTCCTTATTGAAAGGCTCACCGTGTGCAGTCCAGAACTTGTCTGCAAATTCTACTTGTTCTACAGTAGGGACATCACTCAAGATATCCTTGAGAATTGCCTGTAATCCAAAGAACTTGAGTTCTTTGGAACCCCCTCTGGATTCAATGTAATAATATGCCTTTTCAGTTCCCGGTGGAAACTGTTTCCAGTGAGACACTTTATAACTATCCGTTTGTAATACTAAACTATCATTTTTCATTTCATTCTCCTTTGACTCTCGCATCACCGCATCTAAGTCATTTTAGTTACTACATTTATTCAGTTACTACATCCTCATCTATAATTGAGAGTTGACCACATGCTGCCCCTGCTTCAATTTCAGATTTGGTTGCAATAGCAACTGCAAAGTCATACCCTTCTTGCTCTAGCTGTTCTTTAATCATTTCTTCCATTTGTGTCTCCTTATATCAAATTTTGTTGTTTAATGATACCTTTACCCATATCATTCATTTCAGATACATCATTAACATTGATAGGACTAATCTTAACAAAAAAATCTTCTTTTGGAAAATATTCTTTCATTTTTATGATATCAAAGTCCTCTTCCCTTGCCATAGTAAGATTCAGGGTTGTTTTAAGATCACTTCCTGTTCTTACTTTACCCATAACATCAAGTGTCACCTTGTTCTTATATGGTATTAACCAATCCCTATACTCTTCATCAAAAGAGTGTACACTGAATTGGAGTGTAATATTATCCTTAATCCAAGAGTAATCAGCACCCTTCACACCCATAGTACTGATATAATGATGAATACTCATATCAGGGAAATGTGCATCTATTTCCATTATGGCCTTTCTTACATTATCTATATTCAAGAAAGGTTCACCCATACGAGTATAATTGATCTTAAACTCTTTTGATTCTGTTGGATCATAATCAAGATTCTTCTCAACCATACAGATTACCTGACCAACAATCTCTTCTGGATGAAGATTCCTACACTTTTTGAGTTTTCCTGTTGCACAGAACTTACAACCTACTGGACAACCAGACATAACAGATACACCAATCATCCATCTGTCAGACCTTGATCCAACATCATAAGAATTGAGTTTATTCTGTTTATTACCAACAGCATCCTTAGTGTAGTAAGGTAGGAATGTGTCAGTACATTCAATAGGATACCCATCAAATGTCTCATACATATAAACAGAACCATTTGTGAAATCTTTTCTCTTTACTTCCTTCATACCATACATTATTACACCTTCTTGTATTCAATTAATGTTTCAACTAACAACCTATGTTCATCAACCACATATTCATCTAACAATGTTCTATCAAGATCAAACCACCTTAACTCATCAACATCATCCATAGGTGTTGGTCTACCTTCAACATAATCAGCAATGAACAAAGATGTTGTTATCTTGTTGACTTCACTTCTATATCTCCAATCATTTACAGCAAAACTCTCAATATATTCAGGTGTTCCAACATCAAGACCAGTTTCCTCTTTGGATTCCCTGATTGCTGCACACTCAAAGGTTTCACCGGGATCTACAAAACCACCCGGAAGTCTATACAATGGTTCTGTATCCCTCTTAGCCATCAAGATCTTATTACCATTCAAGATAGCAATGTCTACTGTTGGGTGACATACTGGATACTGATTCTCAATAGCCCAGATTACACCCTGTCTGAAAGATCTTTCACCTTTTACAGAATTGGATATTTGTTTTCTTACTTGTGTTCCAGAGATAAAGATCTCTTGTTCTAATTCAAGACATTTATACTTTCCTGAGTAGTATCTGATAAAACTATCCCTATTACCATATAAAACAACATCTTGATTAATACCTGTGATGTGTTTGATTTGGTTATCAAGATTATCAGACCATTTACCATTACTGTATGTGTCAGGAATATACAGAACAATAATGTCAGGAAACTTGGCAATAATCATCTGTTTCCTTGCCTCAAAATCTAACGGGTTGTTTTTACTACATTTGATTGGACTAAGACCTAGAAATACAATAGTCTTAGAATGTGAATCGACAATCTTATTCAGAAAGTCTACGTGACCTTCATGCAGGTCATCTACTTGAAACCGCCCAACAATGACGGCTACATCTGGTGTATCATTCATCTTATTACCTCCTTTATGGTATCAATAAACCCTGTTGGTTTGATGAATTACTTATTTATCACTTCATTTTATACTACTTATGTAATGTTGTCAATCAACAATCTACATTCAATATCTTTTTAGCTTGTTCACAGTTTCTTCTGGTAATACCTGCATCTCTGTCTATCTTCACAAAGAAAGATGTTTGGTGGTGAAAAAAATCAGAATCATCATCAAGTATCACGAAAGACTCTATATTCTCCTTAGTCTCAGATAACCATTTCTCTATTTCCATACCTCTGATAGAACCCTTATTTGGTATATCAGGGGTTACATCAATAATATTGGTACTACTAATACCAGACCTCCATAACAAGGTTTCTAATATCTTAATATCGTAACATAATCTCCAAGTGCTTGATACAACGATGACCGCACCTGTATCATTACATAAAGAATCTATTAACAGACACTTTTCAGGTAAGAGGTGAACACCCTCATGCATTGATGAAGTGTTATTGAGTACACCATCTATATCTAAGAATATAACTTTCATAAATGTCTCCTTATATCATCATAGTTTCGTTCAAACAATATTACTTGTTCTGGTTGTATCATACTTAGAGCCTTTTGTAAAGGCAACCATACAAATGCATCAACTTCTGGTTGAATTATATCATTTCTTGTGAATGTGCTTGCACAAAAGATGGGTGGATAATCCCATTCCTGTAATATCACAACAAATGCATGTAAAGCCTTTCTTTGTCTGATATAGAATTCATACCCTATATCAAATATATAATGATGGTAATCAGCTATAACTATATTTGTTTCTTCATGAACCTCACGAAACATAGCATCGTCATGCATTTCACCTTCATCACAAAGACCTTTAGGAATACCCCATTGATCCCATTTATGGTTTGTACTATGCACAATTAACATCTGATCATTATATATCAGAAAACATCCACATGTTGTTGGTATGTCATTCATATTACTTCCTTTGTTTCTCTTCTATAAATTGTCTTGCTTCAACAGAACTTAAAAAGGTGTTGGTATTACCAGTATCCCAGCATTGACACCATTTAGGGATGAATGGGAAACGAACCTGTACTTCATAACCACCAAAGTCATCTTTGACTACACGATACTTTTTCTTAAATAGTTTCATTCATTAACCTTATCCATATCAACCATAACACCATTGGAGCATACACATGTTTTGTTTCCACCTATATACATCATTGATATACCACCATTATTCTCACATTTATCAACAGCATATTGATAGTGTTCTGGTGTGACAGTAAGAGGACTAATAATAAGTAAAACTATCATAAGTACAACCCCACTTAAAACTCCAATAAATATTTCACCCATTATTGTTTCCTCTTTCTAGTATCTTTCTTTGTCTTGAATGACCACTCATCCATTCCATGAGCATCTCTTTTTAGTTCATCCCCAAAGTCTGGTATAATCTGATTACACATCACCAGATCATTACCAAGATATCTTTCAATGTCTTGGTATGCAGTAAAGGCATTTATAATATTCTGTAATGAATACTCTCTGAGGTTAGGGTTTACAAAGAGTTCTGGTTTTATGTTACCAAACCCTTTACGACCAACAATAAAGATAGGTGATTTCAAGGTAATGAAGATATCTGTGAGATTCTTATCTACATTATGTTCATTTGACCAGTTTGACATTCCTGTATCAGAGAAACCATATCTCATAAATGGATTATAATAATATCTTCTACCAGAAGACATCTTCATGGTATAATCATATTTTTTACTATATTCCTTGTTCCACAGTTTAATAAGTTTATCAATGTTTGTAAAGGACTTCTTTACCTCTTTGGTGTGATTCTTATCATAATACTCTAGTACATAAAATGGAGTCAACGTACCACAATACCCCAACATATATTTTCTGATATGTCTATCATGATGATAAGAGTCCCATGTATTAGGAATACTATCATATGCATTATTAATGATGTTTTGTTGATTCTTACTAAGTTCTGATTTCTTTGTGTTATTAAGGATAACGGTTCTTTCTTTCCTTATCCATAGAGGTTCAGGTGAATATTGGCATGCATGATCATAATAGTCATTTCTTTTGTCTATAATTTTCATTCTTGTTCATATCCTCTTTTAACATCATCAATAATCTTAGTGATACTTTTGCCTGTATCAACGAGAACACATCTAACACCACCTGATGTATCTATATACTCAATAACACCTATTATAGAGAAGAACCCTATAAGGGATACCACAATCATTACAATTATAATACCCCTTTCTAAGTTTATCATTTTTGTTCTAATAAAGTATACATTGTTTCCAGATAGTCAAGTAAAGATTTGATCTCAACCAGATCAGGATTACTGAGAGTATCCTGAAAAACATCCAGTTCATCAACCATACCAACACATTCATCAGAAAATGCGATCTCTAACTCACCTGAATACATGATATCTTCAATATCATAGAAATCTTGTGTGTTTACTGACCTGAGTAATGATACAAGGAAACCAATCTCTATTTTATCGGTTTCGGCAAAAGAGGATGAAGTTTCCATGTCTTTGATATATGAATGATATTCTTGCACATAATGAACAACATTCTTTGTTTCTACAGTGGGGATAATGATATCATCATCCATTTTCTTTCTGGAATAGGATTTAACAGTGATAAGAGTATCTGCCTGTTTGAGGAATTCATCAATATTAACACCACCATTCCATTGTAGGACATTTGCATCTGTAAGAGCATATTTATCACATTCAGTCTTTACCCTGACTTGACCTTGAATACCTGACTTACTAACACAAAGAGAGATATCATGGTTTGCATTGATGAATTCATCATCAGTATGGGAAAAGTTGTTACCCATATCATGATGACTATGAATCACACCAACAATAGGTACATCCACTGAACCTTCAACAAATACATTCACAGGGGTGACTTTCTGTTCAGGAATAACAATATCAGTGATGGTGTTTGTTTCCTTATCACCAACAAGATATGCCAACCATTCCATACGGTCATAGTTGTTCATCAATGCATCAATCTTTGCAACTACTTCTGGCATTACAACCACATCAATAGATTTAGGGATAGTTCCACAGGAATCAACAATCTTAATATCAGTTTCCCAAAAATCTGGTTCTGGTTCTGGTTTTGTGTAATCCTGAATGAAATTACTCATTGCAGTGGACATGATGGTTTCTGCATCATTACCTTTATTGATGAAATCATCAAGGTCATCCATTTCTTCTGTATATCTCTGATTTAACATAATATATCCTTTGTTTGATTAATTGTACATTTCATTTATATCAATACTAATCTCTTTGTCCTGTTCTGTCAATACAATATTAACTGCAAGACCAGCAACAATGATTGCGGGTGAAATGAATGATGGGGTGATGGTATATCCATCAGGGGTATCACCAGTATCCCACTCTGCAACTGAATTAGCAATAGTGATATGATTACCATTATAACCAACTTTCATGTATTTCAGACCATTGGTATTGGCATATTCCTGATGATTCAGTTGTGATTCATGGTTATCTGTACAGTCAATCAGTATATCATAATCAGTACAATCACAGACATCAAAGTTTGATCTGAAAGGATAACCAACAACACTATTATCTGGCCTCATTTGATCAATGAAGGATTTCAGAAGAGTTGCCTTGTTCTTTCCAAGTGTATCCATAGGGACATCCAGACGTGGTAGGTTATGGATCTCTACAATGTCATCATCAAACATAACAATGTCATCCACACCAGCCATGGCAAGTCCTTTAACTACATGAAAACCTATCCCACCTACACCAACAACCAACACTTTAATATCTGTATTCAGATCCAGTGTCTCTTGTCTATCATATAAATCACTCATAGTGAACTCCTTTGAATTTGTTTGTTTGTTTTGAATGATACTATAATAGTGTGTTTTGTTCTTTATGTCAAGACAAAAACAGGGTTTTTACACCCTGTTTTCTTATGTGTGAGTATTCCAGACCATATCATTACTGATTTCATCATTGATATCAGTATTAAAACCAGATCTGGCATTTCTACTATTGATTTGAGTTTTCTTATCCTCAGATACCTCATCTTTTTCAAGAAGATGGTTTTTAATGGTGTTAAACCTAGACAATCCTTTGGGGTTTCTCCTTCCAAGAGAAAACTCATTGATTGTATCAAGAAGTAACAACACTTTCCTTGCATATACAAGGGCTTGGTCTGCATCATTAACAATATCACCTGAGTATGAAAAACCACCCCAACAATCAGAAGAATTAGACATTGAATGATAATGATGGAACTTTTCATGACCAATAATCTTCTTAACCATGAGATTACTAACCTTATCATTAATGGTGGTTATTGCAATGGTAATAGGTGTCATCAACCGTTTGGCAAATGCAGGTTCAATCCTTTGTTCATTCACATACTTAGGATTGTATACACAGTTAAAATACCAAATGATCTTATCACCATCAGATACCACAGACAAACCCTGTGATGCGTGAAGTGGATGGATATCAGGAAGAACAGATACAGATCTCTCTTTATCCCTTAATTTCCTGAGTTTTTCATCAAGTTCCTGAACTTTCATATCATATGAAGTTTTCAGGGTAGTTCTGTATTCAGAACAATCATTTGTGAGTTTCTTAACAATGACATCCATTCTTTCTGAATATTCCTGTTTTAACTCATCTTCTGGTAATACAACCTCTTCTGACACAGTGAATTTAAGCAATTTGTTACCAGATCTCACTGTGATACCCTCTGCCTTTATATCATCCACAGAAGGAGTGTTTACTGTATCATCAAAACCATCATATTCAAATATTTCCATTTTGTAACCTCAGTTGTTGTTTTTTCATTTGATACATACACTATAGTCACAAAGTTCAGTACTGTCAATGAAAAAGATGGTATGTAAACCAAAAAGAAACCCATATTCAAATTGCGTCCAATTTGAATATGGGTTGTTAGTTTTCTTTTGTTGTCTCTCTATTTTTATAGTTTTTGTCAGAAATGGAGAATACTTCTGTCCACCAAAGATTAACTATATGACAATCTTATAAAAACCCTACTACCTCTATATACTACTCTCTATTAACTAAACTATATATTATTATCTAAGTCACGTCCAAGTCATACTAGGTCACCGGATTATTGTTTATGTGTAAGTCTTATCCACTCTACCACTGAAAATCATCAATGGTAGAGTGTTCCAAGAGTTAATGACTAACCTGCAACATCATAAGGGGTAATCTTGTATGAAACCCCTGCTTCTACCACAGAAGGTGCATTTTGAGGAAGAACCTCTACATCATCCATGAAGAACCGGAATTTACCATATCCTGCATCTCTTGCAAATCCAAGAACCATTTCTTTAAGATCTGATCCTGTATCCACTGCAGATACACTACCATTACATTCCATTGTTGGTGCGTTGTTGTTTTCAGTTGTTTCTACTGCCCACATAATACTTCTCCTTTTGTATAATTAAACTTCTTGTTTGTTTCAGTGTTCCAATACTATACTATACTCATTTGATTATGTATTGTCAACACTTTTTTTAACTTGTCCTAAATAATCTTCTAACTTGATTCTTTCACCATTATAATAATATTCACATACTTTGTCAACAAAAATAATAG
>Ga0164315_10002496_pt1 | contig 14088 bp, 14 predicted proteins | sample GuaBasSedimGuay6_FD_113737 | JGI IMG/M metagenome (GOLD analysis project Ga0164315, IMG submission 113737) | Subseafloor sediment microbial communities from Guaymas Basin, Gulf of California, Mexico - Guay6, Core 4569-2, 0-3 cm | ecosystem: Environmental > Aquatic > Marine > Hydrothermal vents... | reverse complement strand
TTGTACTTTAAAAGCTACAATTTTATATTAAATCATCTGTTTTTATGTTCTTATGCTATTCTGTTATTTTTCTATAACTTAAATAGCATAAAACATGCCAGCAACTTTGAATCTGCTTAAACCCTGCAATATCAACCGGTTTGTTTGCAATAGACCAGAAGTGGCTATATTTTTGATGCTTAATTTAGAATATTTTCGAAATATTTTTTTGCAAAATTACGAATTTTTATGAATTTACTGCTTAATTAGACTGTCAATTGTTGAGTAGATTTTTCGACAACAATTGTATTAAATACTACTCCTGTATTGGTATTGTATAGCTGTATATCTACTGGATCATCTAAGAACCATAACTATGGAGTCCTGGTAGATAATTAACCCCAAAATATGTGAACAGAACTGCAGCAAATCCTATAACAGTAAAAATGGCAATACGCTTTCCACGCCAGCCTCTCATAAAGCGGACATGCAGTAAGGTTGCGTAGACAAACCATGTGATCAACGACCAGGTCTCTTTAGGATCCCATCCCCAATACCTCCCCCATGCAGAATTTGCCCAGACTGCACCGGTAATGATACCACCGGTTAAAAATAAAAATCCAAACATCACCATTTTGTGCATTAATTCATCCATGACAGATTTATCAGGAAGTCGTGATAAAATTCCAGCCTTTGCATCATTCGATGAAGACGACATCATAACCATTAAACCTATACCGAACGCCAAGGCAAATGCAGCGTACCCGATAAAACAAGTGATGACATGCGCAATGAGCCAATTGCTTTTCAAAGCTGGCATTAAAGGTTGAATTGTCTCTCCGATTTTGGGAGAGAAGGATGCATATGCCATGGAAAAAAATGCCAAGGGCGTTGCAAACGCACCAATCGTTTTAAACGAATATTTTTTTTCTAAAACAAGGTAAACCACTGCAATCACAAGAGCAAAAAACACCAGAGATTCATAAAGGTTAGAAAGAGGAGCATGACCGATACCAAGATCGTAAGATTCCTTCCATCGGAATAAAAGACCGATCGTATTGATAGAAACCCCAAGAATCAGTGTCCAAGTAGCGGCTTTTCCCGCGGGTTTTGCGTTGAAAATCCATGCTGCGATATAAAAAAATCCAGCAGCACCATATACGAATGTCGTTACAGACAGTATTAAAGAACTATTCATTTTATAAACCTCAAATTTATATGTATTAATTTGCTTTTCAAATAATTAACATTCATTTTCCATCACATGTATGAGTTCATTACAGCAGCTTTAACGAGCTAACCATTTTTTCAATGTGTTGTTTGAAATCCAGTTTACTTCGAGTTGTAGATCCAAATATTCTTATCTGACTCATCTCAGCGCTTGCTGTTATCTCTAAAAGAATTTTTTGGTGAGAACTAAAGAATATGACCCAGCAACCACCAAGAATTAAAATAAAACCTAAATAAACGAGCATGACTCCAGGGTCACGTCTGACCTGTAATCCAGTATAAAACTTATTGTCATGATTCTCGAGGGATATAATCCACTGACCTTTTCTCATTTTATCAAAGGTCGGAAATCTGAGTGGCAAAACGATTGTCATCGAATCTTTATCAACTAAATTTAGCTCCCCTTCAATTGCCTGACCCAGTTCCACATCTTTGAAGTGGTAGTCCTTATTGAACCGGGTAATTGTGAATTTACCTTTGTTATCTGGTAATAAAATGGTCTCTCCAATTTTCATTTTATATTTAATAGGATCTTTAGAATCACTTGATGTTATCTTTATTTCAAGATTTTCAGGCGGAAGTGCACCGTAACTGGACTGAAAAAATCGGATGCCATTAAACTTTAGAGGATTATTAACAATGATATTTTTTTCAAGAAGTAATTTATCGTTCTTGATTATCTGCAATGCTGAGCGATATTCCTTAACCGCACCGGATTCATAGTATTCGATATTAAAATCTTTGCAAACCACCTTAAACCCGAGATCCATGATTTGATTACTGTTGCGAAGCCGGATTCGATCGGCAGACCCGCCTTCCGGAATATTGACATATCCGTCAAACCCAAAGAAGGAGCCGACAAGCGCTCCAACCAGAATTAAAACAATACTCATATGCACCACAGGCACTCCCAGCCTTGACCAGCGGCCTTTATCGCCATAAATTCTAAAGCCATTTTGCAGGGTGTGAACGCCTTTAATCTTGTATCTTCTTTTTATGAAAGAGGTATATACCGGTTTCAAATCTGCCGGTATTCTCTCATCTTTAAATTCCTTGTAAGGTTTCTTTGCTAACAGTTGCTCTGGTTTAAATTTTTGTGAGGTTATTGTTCTCCAGGTGGCAGGCCAGCGATCAATTGTACAGATTATGATATTGATGGTTAAAATTCCAATTAAAGATCTAAACCACCAGGAATGATACATATCAAACAGATCAAAAACCTGAATCAGGCTGGACCCGAAAGATCCGTAGATCTGCAGATATTGTTGCGAGTCACCATTTTGAGGGATAATCGTTCCTGCAGCAGATGTCATCGCTAAAAGGATAAGAACAGTGACAGTAAATTTAACAGAAATAAACAACTGCCATACTGGATTTTTCGATGGTTTTTGTTCGTTCATATCTAATCCTTTTGAAAGGGCATTCCTATTTTTTGAGGAAAAAAAGTGAATATCAGGAGAAAAAAAGCCATAACTATAAAGGAGAAGTCACGAAAAAAAGTGATCATATTTATTGACCCCTCTCCTCCTGAAGTTGAAAAACAACCACAATTGATATCGAGGCCACGTAAAAGAGCAGATAGAATTGCCCCTGTAAACACCATAAACAAAGTATTGATCAGCATAATAGTTCCCGGCATCCAAAGCTGAAATACCAAAAGAATACCAACCACTAACTCCAACCAGGGTAATACAATCGCTGTTATATTAATCATCTGATCCGGTAATAATTGATAACTAAAAATTATTTTACCAAAAGCTGCCGGATCGACTATTTTATCAATACTGGCGTAAATCAATACAGAACCAAGAACAAGCCGGCATAGATGATACATCATTTTGAAAATGAGTAATGATCTTTTTGACCTCTGTCTAACAGTTTTCATGCAATTGCATTCCTTATTCGCTATCTGAATATTAAAATGGCCCCGGTTCAATAGGTAGGTTGGCCTTTTTCCACTCAGTCCAACCGTTTACAAGCACCCTGATATTGACAAATCCCATGTCCGCTAAAAATAGCGCCAGTTCATGGCTCAAATTACAAGTTTGGCCATCACAATAGGTTATGATTAGGGTTTCGGGTTCTATATTTCCAACCAGTTCCATAAAATAATTGTCAATATCCTGGAAAGGAAGGTTTGTTGCCTCTTTGATGTGCCCTATATCAAAAGATTCTTTATCTCTTGCATCAAAGAAAAGAGCCGTCTTTTTTTCAAAATGATATTTGGCTTCATTTATGCTGATGCTGATATCTTTCCCAGTTTTATCAAAAAGCTGATTTTGATTGGACCAGCCTTCAACAAGTACTAATGGTTTATTTCGAATATAATTATACCCTATACCAATTGCTGCAGCAGATATGACAATGATGACCAACTGCCACAAACCTTTTATTAAAGGTTTACTCAATTTTTGTGGCATCTTCAGCCTCTTTTTTTTCATTTTTTGTGTATTCATCGCTTTCAAGACTCAAGACTTTTAAGCGTGTTAATTAAATTTTCTATCACACGACTTCTCCTCAATTCCATTCAATTAAACAGGGATTTGCTATCTTGCAAACATAAAACGCATCTTTATTTAAAATTTTAATCTTAATTTTATAGAGATTTACTATATTCTAAAAACTGCATTTTTTTATAACTGTCAGTATAAATAAATTTAAGCATTTTTAAAAAAATTTCTGCCTCAACATAACCGGGTATCCCACTAATTTTTTCCGAATCCGGTTTTAGAAAAAACAGTGCCGGAACCCCTCGGACACCAAAATGCTTTGCAAGTTTTTTTTCAATATCAGAATTAGCAGAGATATTAATATAATTATTATTTAAATATTTAATAACTACTTCATTTTTAAATGTAGTCTTTTCTAACAGTTTGCAGTACTTGCACCAATCTGCATGGAAATATAATAAAATTTTTTTATTCTGCTTTCTGGCCAGCAACAGTCCTTCTTCATAATTATTCCATTTTATCTCATTGGCGGCCATTGCTTTAGTATTCAAACCAATAGACCCTGTGGTTAATACAAAGAAAAAAATGGTTAATTTGAAAATAAGTTTTCCAGTCATGTTTAATTCCTGTAACAAGAATAATTGTTTAAACAATCTTACCCTATTTTTTAAAGACGCACGTATCAATAATAATCCTCATTACCTATCCCGCTTCAGGTTTCTCTCGAATAAGCCCATTGATGTTTAATTTAATTTTGGGTTTGATTTTGCTATCCGTTACCAGCTCTATCACCTCATTGTAATACCCCTTATCTTTCTTCAAATTCTTAATTTCAATTGCATATTCTGTTCTATCAGATGTATTTATTTCCTTGAGTTGATAGCTGATATTTGATTTTTCAACTGCAAGGATATCCAATATTTTAAATGGATACTTTTCTTCAGGTATTATCTTTACTATAGTTTGCAGTTCTTGTCCTTCAACACCAACTAAACTTATTCGTTTCGGCATAATTGTAACAAATTTTTCCACATTCCCACTGATCGTTAAATAAATTTTGGGGTTCATCTTATCATTGGTCAAAACGGTAATTTTTTTCTTAAGCAATTTTCCGCCTGAACCATCAGTTTTAACTTTTATTAGAATTTTCCCTTCTTCACCGGAAGGAATTTGCTTCGTATAAGAAGCGGCTGTACACCCTCAGGTAGTTTTGACTTTTTCAATCTTTAAAAGGGCATCTCCTTTGTTTTTAATGACAAATTCATGTGTAACCTCAGTACCATCAAGGACTGAGGGGAATTCATAGTCCGGATTTTGGATAACTGCAACTGGCTTATCCTGAATGGATTTCTCTTCCGCGAGAACCCCGTTAGACAAAATAAATATTCCGCAAAAAACTACCAATAACTTCAAAAAATGTTTCATTAAAAAAATGCCTCCCTATTATAATCTATTTTATAATTCTAGTTGAATTCAATATTGCAAGCAATGCCACGCCCACATCCGCAAATACAGCTTCCCACATCGTGACGAACCCGAACGCACCCATGGTAAGGAATGCGCCTTTTACCCCCAAAGCAAACACTATATTTTGCCAAACGATAACCTTAGTTTTTCTTGCAATTGAAACAGCCAGTGGGATTTTTGAAGGATCATCACTCATTAAAACAACATCTGCCGCATCAATAGCTGCATCAGAACCCAAAGCGCCCATTGCAATACCGATGTCTGACCGTATCAGTGCCGGAGCATCATTAATACCATCACCAACAAAGGCTGTTAGCCTTTTTGTCCCCGTATTATTTTTTAAAACTTCTTCCAGTTTTTCAACTTTCTGGTGTGGTAGAAGATCTGCGTAGTATTCTTTTATTTCCAGAGTCTGTGCTACAGATTTCCCTACTTTTTCTGCATCACCTGTAAGCATTATTTGTCGCATTATTCCAGATTTTTTTAATGATTGGATCGCTTGGGCTGAATCAGGCTTTATTTCATCTGATAAAACGATATATCCGGCGTAAACAGAATCAATTGCCACATGAACAATTGTTCCTTTCACATCTATTTTGGAATGTGAAATCGTTTCTAATTCAAGAATTTTTTCGTTTCCCACTAACACTTGCCGACCTTTTATTTTAGCTTTTATTCCATGCCCAGCAATTTCCTGATAATCTTCAATTTGGCGTTCATCAATTTTTCCACGATATGCCTGGAGAACAAACTGGGCAATCGGATGTGTGGAATGGCTTTCAGCAAAAGCTGCAAACTCTAAAACCTCATTTTTTGAATATCCATTGCAGGTGACAATAGAAGTTAAACTAAAAACACCTTTGGTCAATGTCCCTGTTTTATCCCAAATAATTGTATTAAGCTGATTGAGTCCTTCAAGAAAATTAGAACCTTTGATCAGGATGCCCTGTTTCGATGCCGCACCTATTCCTCCAAAGAACCCTAACGGTATGGAAATAACAAGAGCACAGGGACAGGAGATAACGAGAAAAATAAGGGCTTTATAAATCCACTCTGAAAATATTTCCGGATGTGCAAACAATGGCGTTAATGCAGGGATATTATAGAGCATTACCGGTACCACAGCGATGAGAACTGCTCCAAAAACAACCACAGGCGTATAAATTTTTGCAAACTTAGTGATAAATTTCTCTGTCGCTGCTTTTTTCTCAGAAGCATTTTCAACTAAATCAAGAATCTTTGATATAGTGGACTCACTAAATTTTTTAGTTACCCGAACAGTTAACAATCCGGTTTTATTGATCATTCCAGAAAGCACGTCATCACTTTTTTTAATGCTCCTTGGAAATGATTCACCTGTCAGAGCAGATGTATCCAACATCGAGTTGCCCAGCACCACAATACCATCCAAAGGAACTCGCTCTCCGGGTTTTACAATAATGAGATCCCCTATGTTTACTTCATCCGGATCGACGCGTTTAGAATCATTGCCTGATTGAAGATTTGCATAATCCGGTCGAATTTCAAGCAAAGACTTTATGGAACGACGGGATCGGTTCAATGCAAAATCCTGGAACATTTCACCCACTTTAAAAAACAACATTACAGCCACGGCTTCAGGGAATTCTTTGATTGCAAACGCGCCCAATGTGGCAATAGTCATCAAAAAAAACTCATCAAACACCTGGCCGCGGAGGATATTTTTAATTGCTGAAAGAACAACATCCCAGGCGATTAAAAGATAGCTTGTAAAAAACAAAATAAAACTTATCCAAACAGGCAAATCGAGAACCAGGGCTGCGGTATATACCCCGCACCCGGGGCCTAATTTCATAATCTGCTTGGATAAACTCAATTCACTATTGGTGGAGCCATGGCCATGAGTATGCCCATGGCCACAGCTACAGCCAGAATGGTCAGGAGGTGCCATTTTAAATGTCTGATCTGATGGTTTACTGGCTATATTCGTTGATTTCCCGTGCATCACAACTCCTTTCGACATTGCTATAAAGAACGCTCTGTCAGGAAATAATCCTTAATATGAGAAGACAGAGTTTTAGACTCATGGGTCTCTACTTTTTCACTTCCGCATTCAGGACACTTAATTTGACCGTCTTGCAGATTTAGATATAATTTCTCAAATGAATTAAAACAATTCTTACAAATATAGATATAGATCATGACAGGGTTCCTATTTTATTATTTCCATTACTATAAATCCCTGACCTTTTCGTTTGATAAGCATCTTGAGCGAATCACCTTTTTTAATGCTGTTGATGGCCTTATAATAATCTTTGGTAGTATTTACAGATTGCTTGTTAATTTCTTTAATTATATCACCCATCCATATTCGTGCGGTGTCTGCTTTACTGCCTTTTTGAACTCGATTTACCAGGAGACCTTCTTTTTCGCTCATGTTATACTTACGGGCATCTTCGTTTGTCATTTCAAGGATATCAATTCCAATCCAGTCCATTCCGGATTCTGAAACAACTAAATCATCTCTTTTCGCTATTTGAACTGTAAGGTGTTTTTCTTTCCCGGAACGCAGCACTAAAATATCCACTTTCTGTCCGACATCTATTCCGGCAATACTATTAATAAGGCCACGACTATTTTCGATTTTTTTACCATCCACTTCTAAAATGATATCTTTGGGTTGAATACCGGCTCTATCTGCTGGATCTCCTTTTACAACATCCATCACCAGTGCTCCTTTGGCATCCTTTGCGCCATAGTAATCCGCCACGTCTTTATTCAAATTCTGTATTACCACACCAAGCCAGCCTCGGGTGACCTCACCGTCATCCTTGAGTTGCTCGATTATTTTTTTTGCAAGAGTGACTGGAATCGCAAACCCAATGCCCTGGCCGTGCCGGATAATCGCAGTATTTATTCCCACAACCTTACCATCCAAATTCAACAGAGGTCCGCCACTATTTCCAGGGTTAATAGATGCATCTGTCTGTATAAAATCATCATAAGGCCCAGAACCAAGAACTCGTCCTTTAGCACTGACAATTCCCGCCGTAACCGTGTGTTCTAAACCAAACGGACTTCCAATGGCGACTACCCACTGACCGACTTCAAGATTATCAGAGTCTTCAAATTGAATTGTTGGCAGATCCTGATCCGATTCAATTTTTAAAACAGCAAGATCGGTTTTAGGATCACGTCCTAAAATCTTAGCATCAAATTCTTTTCCATCGTTCATAATCACTTGTATTTCATCAGCATTGTCTACAACATGATTGTTGGTGACGATATATCCTTTTTTATCTATGATAAACCCGGATCCTAAACTATTTCGTTTGTATTCTCTTTGTGGTGCACCGTTGTAAAACCGTCTGAAAAATTCATTTCTTGGATCATCTTTTCCATTGGGGCTATTAAAAAAATGTCTAAAAACAGGGCCTCCTCCTTGAATCGTTTGCACTGTCCTTATATTGATAACTGCAGGGCTTGCTTTCTTGGCAATACTGCTAAAACTTTCGGGAATGGTGCCTGTTGCAAGCGCCCGTGGTACCCAAAATAGTGCTGATAGAATCAATATGAGGGCGGTCATCGTCCATAAACCAAACATTTTGTGAAATGAAATCTTTGATTGAGTAGTTGCTGTAATCTTCATTTGTAAACCTCTTTTTATGTTAAATAGATTATTTTTGTTCATAATGATTAGTTTTCGAAAAACTTAAGATTTAATTTTTGTCCTTCTTTCACATCCAACATATATTTATTTACCCGGCCCATCACTTTTTCCATAGTTTCCATATATAATCTGTAACGGGTTTCATTTTCCGGATACATCTTTTCCCCATTTTTATATTCAGCCAGCATACTTTCAAATCGATTTGCTTCCCCGCCGGCCCGGTTCATCACGTCAGATTTATAAGCTTCAGCCTTCCTGAAGAGTCTGTTTGCTTCACCACGTGCCTGAGGAATAACAGTATTTTGATAACCTCGGGCATCATTTATTGTTTTTTCTTTATCCTGTTTTGCATCTGACACATCCCTGAATGCCTGAGCGACATCTCCTGGAGGATATACTTTGTTTAATGTGATACCAACTATTTCCAGGCCATGCTGGTATTGATCCAGTATCTTTTGTGTTTTTGACCGTATCAAACTTTGTAACCGCTCCTTACCGATAGTTAGAATTTCATCAACTTTCATGTTGCCTCCAATCTCGGTAATAACACTTCGGATGGTCTCATTGATTAAAAGGTAGGGAGGATAACTTACATTATATAAATAAGCCTGGGCATCTTTGATACGATATTGGGCAACTGCCTGAATATCAATAATGTTCATATCTCCAGTAAGAAATTGAACAATTTCTGGTGAAGAGTGAATGGATTTATGTTCCGGCAGCATAATTCCAATTCCCTCTCTACGGATTGTAGAGATGTTTACAATATCTGCTGTAGAAACAGGCCAAGGTAATCGATAGTGAATTCCCTCCCCGACATTGTTATTGGTCACTTGTCCAAATAATTTTACAATAGCCACTTCTCCCGGATTAACGATATAGGTACCGGAGAGAGAATAAAAAAAGATAATCAGACCTACAGAGGCATATCCCAATAATTTTAAATTCAGGTGAGAAAATGCTTGACGAATGTCACTAACTGCACTGTTGTCGGGGTCATTTTTTTGAGATAGGCTATTAAAAAATCCAATTAACCGCTTTGCCTTTTGTACAAAACCTAAGATTACTTTATCCAACCGATTCATCATCTCAAAAAACAAATCTCTTACTGCTAAATTTTCTTTGTGTTTTTTGGATACATTGTTACTTTCTACCAACACTTTTTTTTCTTCCATTTTTTTACTATCCCCCTAAACTCAGATGGCTATTTCTTCGGACTTGCAAAATATTTCAGGAGCTCCGAATCTGTTGGTAAAATAGCTGTTGTATTTTTATCAATGAACTTTTCATATGCTTGGAGAGACCTTAAAAACTTATAAAACTCAGGGTCCTTTTGAAATGCATCCGCATAAATTCTGATTGCACCGGCATCACCTTCCCCTTTTAGCATTTGTGCTTTTTCATATGCTTTCGAAAGTATGATTGTCTTTTCTTTATCGGCTTCTGCTCTGATCTTAGAAGCCTCTTCAGACCCCTCTGATCTATATTTTCGTGCTATTTTTTCCCTTTCGGCCCTCATCCGCTGGAATACGCTCAGTTTATTTTTTTCAGGAAAGCTCAGTACCTTTAGACGAACATCAACAATTAAGATTCCGTAATCTTTGACCTTTTCATTTGAGTTACGGGTGATACCGTCCATCATTTCTTTTAATTTCATATTCTTTTTGTTGGTTGTGACAAGACTTGTCAGGTCGTATTTACCAAATGCCACCCCCAATTCAGAAGAAACAATATCAGATAACCTCGCCTGGGCTCCGGAAACATCTTTAACTGTTTTTAAAAACTCAATCGGGTTTGTTATTTTCCAGGCTGGATATGATTCAACCACAATGTTTTTTTTGTCTTTTGTTAAAAACTCAGCTTTGTTGGGAAGAAAAACTGTCAGCCGATTATCAAACCGCTGGATACTTTGGATCGGATCCGGCAATTTCCAGTTCAGGCCTGGGTCTGTAACAGCACGAACCGGTTTTCCAAACTGGGTCACAACAACATATTCCGTTAAGTCGACTTGGAAAAATATCAAATTGACTGCACCAAAACCAACTGCTATTACTGCGATCAGAAGAATTTTTCGGATACTCATTTTATTTTACTCCCTCTAAAATTTTTTCAGCATTTTGCCCTCTAACAAACCACAAATCTGTACTCCCGATATCTATGCGGGAATCAACGATTAATTTATCTGTTTTTGCTAAAATTTTTTCGATCGTTTCTAAATACATCCGGGTTTGTGTTACATCTGTTGCTTTTTTATATTCTTTTAATCGATCAAGAAAATTTTGGGCTTCCCCTGTTGCATGATTTACTTTCTGATTTTTGTATCCGATGGCTTCTGCTATAATCTCAGCAGCTTTCCCTCGTGAAGCCGGTACAATTTCGTTTTGATAGGCGATTGCTTCATTCAAATAGGTGGCCCTGTCCTCCCAGGCACTAGCAACTTCTCGAAAGGTATTGATGACGTCTTGGGGAGGGACCGCCTGAAGTAGTTGAATGCTAGACAACCTGATTCCGGACAGAGTCCGGTCTAATATCTCTTGTGTAAGCCTTTTAATTTGCGCAATTATGCCCTCTTTTTCTGTGGTCAAAAGGGAATCTATATCGACCTGACCTACTATTTGACGAGTTGCAGATTCAATGGCATATCTAATGAGTTCATCCGAATTTTTAACCCTATATCTGTAGTTGATTGCATTTTCAATAAAATAATGAGCTGACGTGTTAACCTCAATTAGATTTTCATCTCCCGTCAGCATTAAAGCAGGTTCAGTTTCAACTGCGTTAATGTTGGCCGTATTAACTAAATCAACCTGACCCATTGGCCATGGAAGCCGATAATGGATTCCCGAGGCGACCTGTGTCTCAATCGGCCTGCCAAAACGTTTTTCAATACCGACTTGATCCCATTTAACAACATAAATACCTGAAGCAAAATAAATAACAATCAGGATCGGTAAAATAAAAAACTTGATCGGTCGTAAATATGTCTCAAGGGCTTTTATATGCAAACTGGTGTGGGTTGTATCCGAAACACCGCCTTTCCGTAATGCCTGAAATGAACTTGTGAAAATTTCAACTGCGGCCAACCCAATAAGAATCACAATAATGACGGCTGCAAGTTTGTCCATATTTTTCAAACCTACCAGGTAGCCTGTCAGACCAACTACAACTATAATCGAGCTGTACATATCCACCATGGAATGATATCCGTCTGCAACCAGACTCGGTGAATTAGTCTCTTTGCCAACAAAAATTTTATAGCGGGCCATAAAATAGCTTATTATAATCGTTAAAACAGCTCCCGCTATAACTATAGGAACCTGACTGACGATGCGTTCACCTCCCTTGATAACTTCTTGAAATATTTCATACCCTATATATAAAATAAAGAAAGAAACAAGAATCGATACGATATTCTCAATTCTACTGATTCCTTTAGACTGGCTCAGGTCCTCACGCCTTGATAAAACCAGTCCAACCAGGACCATACCTGAAATAAAAATATCAGAAAAAGAATGCCATGCACCTGCCTTTAATGCCAAACTTCCGGACATGCCGGCAAGGATAAATTTTAGTGCAATCAGGAAAAAATTAGCACAGATGGTTATAACAAGTGCCTTTTCCTTTCTATTCATAAACACTGGAGGACCTCCTATTTATTTGTTTTTAACATTGATTCAATGACATCATCGTAAATAACAAGGTTCGTCTGCTTTAAAAGAGTCTCACTCATACTGTATGTCAGCTCTTCATGTTTTTGTTGTAATAGTGCTTGCTTGATATGTCCCTGGACATCCTTATATGTCATTATCTCAGGTTCTTTTCTTTCCCGGACTTTAACGATGTACCAACTGCCGCTAAACTGGAATGGTGGACTTATCTCATCTACGTATAGACCCATGACATTTTCATGAAACCTGTGTGATGCAATTTCTTCAATTATATTCTCTCCTTCGGATATCCATTTCTCCAATTTCCCACCGTTTTTTGCAGTTTCAGTATCCTCTGAGAATTCGTTGACCACTTTTTCAAAAGTATCCCCTTCTTGGAAAAATCCCGGGTTCAATTTTTTATATGCTTGTTCTATCTTTTCCTCGCTTCTTTTTTCTTCTTCAGAGGTCTGTCCGGAACTTATTCGAATATAGCTGATTTTCATCTGGGGCGGTTTTACGAATTCCTTTTTATGCTTCTCATAATAAGCTTTTACTTCCTCATCTTTTATTTCAAGCTTGTCATCGACCTCCTCTTGATGAAGAAGCTGTCTTAAAATATCTTCTTTTGCATGAGTAACGTCTTCTTTTGTTTCAGAGTCCAACATTTGATCGGTGGTGTCCTCAACGATCAAAAGCCTTACAATTAGCCTGTCAAGCAACCCTATCTTGGCCTCATACTCCTGATACTTTTCTTGTTCATAGAAAGGCAATTCTTTAAATTCCTCATAAAATTCACCAACTGTGTTTCTTTTTCCATGAATAGTAAAAAGGGTTCGGTTCTTTTTTTGTTCAAACCAATCCCGTTCTTTTTCTTCCTTAAGATCTTGTAAAACTTCATCTCTGACTTCAGAAAAAGATTTTTCAGGAGGGCCGTACTTTTTTCTATTTTGTTCATAATATATTGTCAGATCTGTCTCTGATGGCAACGGTACTTCGAGAAGTCTATCCTCACGTGTGATCACTGCATTCTTCTTTAAATCTTCCAGATAATTTTTAAAATACTGTGTTTCTTTATTTTCAGTTAAAATTTCCCGAATATCCTCTTTCACTTCCGTTAGCGGTCTTTCGTCAAGTTTTCCCCTGTTTTCTTCATAATAGACCTTAATATCATTCTCTGAGACTTTAATTTTATTGTCATGGGCACGGGAATGCATCTCATTAATATTTAATTCTTCTGATATGTGTTTCATGGCATGTTTGACGGTATCTTTTTTTTCCAGCTGCTTTTCTGCAATCATTACCTTTGCCATTTTATCAACGGCCAGACTCTGTATAAGACGCTTATACAACTCCTTGTTTTTTATCTCTTTAATCATCTCAGGGGCTACTCTTTGAACCAGTTTATCGATATTTTCTTCCAATTCCTTTCGAGTGATCTTGCCACCTTCATAGGAGGCTACGATAGAAGGGTCGGATGAAGTGTTTTTTTTTTCACAACCCATAGAAACAACAACTAATAAAAAAATCAAAAACATAAGGATAATGGTTTGCCTTTTAGACTGATCTGTGAACATTGTTTTTGATGTATCCATAACCCCAAACTTATAATTATAATTTGTATGTTCTGAACCAATCATACACATACAACATTACAGAAACCTTT
>Ga0164315_10002495_pt1 | contig 14088 bp, 11 predicted proteins | sample GuaBasSedimGuay6_FD_113737 | JGI IMG/M metagenome (GOLD analysis project Ga0164315, IMG submission 113737) | Subseafloor sediment microbial communities from Guaymas Basin, Gulf of California, Mexico - Guay6, Core 4569-2, 0-3 cm | ecosystem: Environmental > Aquatic > Marine > Hydrothermal vents... | reverse complement strand
CCGCCATCGGGTACACGACGATCCACTTATTCTTCCGGGGATACAGGATTTGACGGCCTGGGTGGATTTTTCGGCTGTTGCCGAAGCCGCACAGGCTGCAGGTCTGGAAGTTGCCGGATACGTCACGCAAGCACATTTTTTGCTGCACGGAGGATTGGACGAGGAATTGACGGAATTCACATCGCTGCCTCAGGCTGAACAGTTAGAATTGTCGCGCCAGGTTAAATTATTGACTCTGCCCGGCGAAATGGGTGAAAGCTTCAAGTGCATCGGATTAGCTCGCGGCGATATCGATTTGCCGGGTGCTTTCCGGATGTCTGACAGGACACATATGTTGTGACCATCGAAAATGGATTATTAATATGAGCTGGTTGCAAATTGTCGTCCTCGCAATTGTGCAGGGTCTTTCTGAGTTTTTGCCAATTTCAAGTTCCGGTCACCTGGTGCTGGTTCCCAGCATATTTGGCTGGACCGATCAGGGTCTCGCGTTCGACGTCGCCGTACATTTCGGTTCGCTGGTTGCGGTCGTTATTTTCTTTCGTGACGACATACTCGGGTTGCTGAGCGGCACCGGCGAAATAATCATGCGACGTCCGGCAAATGACCGCACTCGCATGGTTTGGAGCCTCGGACTTGGCACGATTCCCGCTGCTGTAGCCGGACTCCTGTTTGCCGGCTGGATAGCAGCGAATCTGCGTGATCCCGTTGTTGTGGTGTTCACGCTCGCTGGTTATGGCATTTTGCTGGCACTGGTCGATCGATTTGCACCACGGGAGCGGGAATTCGCTGATATTCGTATCAGAGATGGCGTGTTGATAGGTTTGGCGCAGGCACTGGCACTGGTTCCCGGGACTTCCCGGTCAGGTATAACGATCACCGCCGGACGAATGCTGGGTATCAAACGGCAGGATGCGGCACGGTTCTCATTCTTGCTGTCTGCACCCGTCATCCTGCTGGCGACAATCTATGAGTTAGTGATACTCATCACAGGGGACCCGGCTGTCGCATGGGACAATCTGGCGGTGGCGGCACTGATTTCCGGCATCGTTGCTTATATCAGCATCGAGTTTTTCATGAGGTTTGTCAGTGTGATCGGTTTGCTGCCATTTGCCATTTACAGGCTGGTGTTAGCAGGCGTGATCCTCTATGTGCTTATTTAGAAAAACTATAGCTTTTGCATTTCTGGCAATATTTTGCACTGTCGCGGCACACGCTGAAGGATTTGTTCTGGGAGTCGGCGCCGAATCGGACTCGGCCGACGGACGTGCCATTAGCGTGTTCGGTGATTTTGGCGTCGGCGAAAAGACCTGGCTGTCGACTACTGTCAGCTCGTACGAAACGGATAATGCATTTGGCGGAATGCGCACCACACTAGCCGACGTTGGCATCGATCACTGGTTTAAACCTGTCGGAATTCGACTGAATACGTCTTACTGGGGCAATTCAGACGTTCTTGAATCTTTTGATCTTGGCACGTCGCTGTATTTTCGCGGTGAGAAGTTCATGGTGTCTGCTGATTACAAGAGACGGGCATTCGATTTCGTCATACTTGCCGACTTTCCTGACTTACGGCGCGAGATTGATTTCAGCGCCGACGGTTGGGGCATGACGGGGCGATTTCCACTTGGCGAAAGTGTCAGCCTGCACGTCGGTGGCATGCAGTACGACTATTCCAGAAATATTCGCATACAGCAGGATATTGATTCGTTGCGCTTTCTGTCATCTTCCCGGCTGAGCATGATCAACAGCCTGATTGATCACCGCGTTAACGCCGGGCTGGAATTCAAATTCGGCCTGCGTAGCATCGACCTGACGGCGGGCAGCTGGCAAACGGCTGTTGATGGCGGCAAGGTAAATTCGTTCAGCCTGGGCTTCCTGACGCCACTTAGCGATCGCACCGACATGGAGTTTCGATTTTCTTACGATGATTCAGAGAATTTCGGCAACACGACGGCACTGTCTGTATACCTGTACTATTTCGGTGGTTCCTGAACGCGCTTGAATTGCGTTATTGCCTGCAGCCGCCTGGAACTGATTTCCTTGCCGATATCGGCGCCAGACAGGCCGGCGTTCGTCAGATCGTCGATAGCAACCTTTTTTGCCGCCGCAAATGCAGCACGAAAATAATCTGCCTGTGGATAAGGATCATTTTCAAGCCCGGTTCTGCCACGGGAATCCGCCTCGCAGGCGAGCAGGAATTTTTCGAACCGTTCCGGCCGGCGAAAAGCATCAGCCCGATCGAGCACTCTCAAAATGGTCTCCGGACGCAGTTCGAATGCCCGGTGACAGTGGGCGTGATACTCGGCCACCAGGCAGCCCAGATCACGGCATGCGTTAGGCACTGGCAGGCGCTTTGCGAGTGTCCTGACCAGCTTTGCGCTACGCAATTCATGACCCTTGTGGCTCGGCAGCTCGTTCTTCGGGGTAGTGGCCTTGCCCAGATCATGAACCAGGGCCGCAAAGCGAACATCGACATCATCACTAAGCTTTGCAGCTTGCTCCAGCACCATCATCGTATGCAGGCCGGTGTCGATTTCCGGATGCCATTTTGCAGGTTGTGGTACGCCGAACAGGGCCTCGATTTCGGCAAACAAGACCGCCAGCGCGCCGCACTCGCGCAGTGCTTCAAAATACACTCGCGGATCTGGCCCGGCCAGCGCTGCTTCGGTTTCTTTCCAGACACGGTCAGGGACCAGCGCATCCGCTTCCCCATTGGTGACCATCTGTTGCATCAATTGCACTGTTTCATCTGCAATACGAAATCCCAGGTCATGAAAACGGGCGGCAAACTTCGCAGCACGCAAAATTCGCACGGGATCTTCAGCAAAAGCGGTGGAGACATGACGCAAGCACTTTGCTGCGATGTCCGCGCTGCCATTGAACGGGTCGATCAGATTGCCTGCAGAATCCCTGGCCATTGCATTGACGGTAAGGTCGCGGCGGCCCAAATCTTCGGCAATGGTTACCTCAGGTGAAGTGTGAAACGAAAAGCCGTGATACCCGGCAGAAGTTTTTCGCTCCGTACGGGCAAGCGCGTACTCTTCACCGCTCTGCGGATGAATAAATACCGGGAAATCCTTGCCGACGGGTCGATAACCCTGCTGCACGAGTTCATCCGGGGTTGCGCCCACGACGCACCAGTCCCGTTCTTTGACAGGCAAGCCAAGCAATTCGTCCCGAACTGCACCACCGACAAGGTAAACTTCCATGACATCGATTCTAGCAGGCTGCACACGCACAAGGACAAAATGCCGTTGAGGACGAATATGCAACGCAAAAACATCGGTCGAATTATTGTCGCCCTTGTGGCAGCAATAATTATATTGCAGCTGGATGGCTGCTACTACATGCAGGCTGCCAGTGGACATTTCAGCGTAATGAATCATCGTCGACCGGTCGCAGAGGTTATCGCTGATGAAGAGTCGTCCGAAGCCCTTACAAATCGCCTGGCAATCGTTCAGCAGGCACGTGACTTCGCAGTAAGTGATTTGTTGCTACCCGACAATGACAGTTATCGAACTTACGCAGATCTCGAGCGCGATTACGTTGTCTGGAACGTTATTGCCGCCGAGGAATTTTCTTTTACAACAAAAACCTGGTGCTACCCCGTTGCGGGTTGCGTGGCGTACAGGGGCTACTTCAGCGAAAAATCTGCGAGGAAGCTGGGCGACAAGCTTTCGGCAAAGGGATATGACGTCACCGTTGGCGGTGTATCTGCATATTCAACGCTGGGTAAATTTGCAGACCCGCTCCTGAACACAATGATGCGTTGGTCGGATGCTGACCTGGTAGCCACTATGTTCCATGAGCTGGCGCATCAAAAGTTGTACATAAAAGGCGACACGGCCTTCAACGAGTCATTCGCGACCGCTGTTGCATCGTTCGGCATTGAACGCTGGCTGGCAGAGCTCGATGAGCTGGATGCCCTGGGCGCTTACCAGGAGCGCAAAGTGCTGCGTCGGTCGATGATGGCTTTGGTACAGGACACTCGTGAGCGCCTGATCACGCTTTATGAACAAGATATTGACGACGACGCGAAGCGCATACGTAAACGCACACTCCTGGACGAGCTCTCCGTACAGGCAGGTCTGATGGTTGAAAAAAGCGGCACCGGTAGCGGCAATTGGCTGGCGGCGCCACTGAACAATGCACGACTCGTATCGTTGGGTTTGTATGAAGGGCAGTTCCGCGCGTTTGATCAGATTCTGCAGAACTGTGCAGCGGATCTTGCGTGTTTCTACAGTGAAACGGAGAAGCTTGCCGCGATGCCGATGACTGACAGGTGGGATGCGCTCAAGTCGCTGGATTCGCCGCACAACGCCACGACGAACTAGTTACTACTGGCAACCTGCGTTAAATCCGCTTGTGGGTCAATGCGCGGTAACTCACTGGAAATGCGTCTGAGTTGCCCGGTCAGCCGCCAGTGAAATATTGCTTCGTCGGTGAGCACGCGCCGAACATATTTGCGCGTCTCCCTGAATGGAATGTTTTCTATCCAGATGCGGGCATCAAGATAGCCGGAGTTCGGTAACCATGCCTTCACCCGGTGTGGCCCGGCGTTATAAGCGGCGGTGGCGAGGACGCGATTTTCGTCAAATCGTTCGTACATCTTGCCGAGGTAAGTCGTGCCAAGTCGAATATTGCTGGAGGAATCGGTCAATGTTGTACGCCCGGCATAGGGGAATTGAATCTCTCGTGCGGTTTGCCGGCCGGTTGCCGGCATCAATTGCATAACACCGATCGCGCCAGCACTGGAGCGGACATCACGCATGAACAGGCTTTCGCTGCGGGCAATACCATAGGCCCAGCTATGCGAGATGCCGGCAACTTGTGAGGATTGTTCAAAATCTGTGCGCCATGGCAGCGGGTAGCGAATACTCAAATCATCGAACTCGCCGGCGTTGGCCACGGTCGAGATCGCCCTTGAATGCCAGCCCCAGCGATGCGCGAGAATCGCTGCCTGTGCCTTTTCGTCACGATCCAGGCTGCGGACTGCAGCGTCCCATTCGGAGCGACCACGGCCATCGAGCCCCACCAGGAACAATTCCCGTGCGCGTATCAGTGCCGGCATCGCGGCCAGTTTTGCGACCAGTGCGTCGTCATCGGCCAGCGGGCTGTCCGAAAAAGCGTAATCAGATCCGATCACGTCAGCGGCGAGGAAACCGTAATAGCTTCGCTCGTTCGCAAGGTCTGCAAGAATTTCCTCGGCGAGACCTGATTGCCCGTCGCTTTGCAATGCGATGGCTTTCCAGTATTGCCATTCCTCTTTCTGCTTCTCGTCCGCCGGCAGCGCATCGATACTGTGGATTACCTCCGCCCAATCCTGGTTACGCAGCCCCGTTCTTGCGAGCCATCGACCGACCTCTGTGTTAATGGCCTCAACGGGCAGGGCGGTAAGCATTTGCCTGGCCTCAGGGAGGTGATCACGGGCAGCCCACAGCGCAATATGCTGGTCGACTTCATTTTTTTGTCGCGTGCTGAACGCGTGTTTAGCCGAAATGTTTTGCCACTGCTGTTGCGCCAGAATCGGGTCAGCCAGAGCCAGTTTGCCGATAGCATACGTCAGCTGATCGCGACCCAGTTTGCTGTCGTCGGGATCTTTGTGAGACGCCAGGAAATCCAGCGGCTTGTTCTGCGCGTTTAGCCAGTCATCCGCCTGTTGAAAATAATTCTCGTCCAGCGATCGGGACAAATAGCGTGCCAGTGCAAATTGCTTCTCTGCAACAGCTAAATTGAAACGGTCGGCATATTGTTTGTTGCCTAAAAGCTTTCTTTCACGTAACGATTCGAATACCGGTTCGCATTCTTCCGCCTGACTCCTGCCAACCAGCCACAAATCCATGGCCCGTGTAACGATTCGGTTTTCCCTGCCCGCGTCGAGTTCTGCGTGCAGGGCAATGCAATCGAGCTTTGCAATCTCGAGGCCCTGGTAAAATTTCTGGTATATCGCCAGGTATTCGGCCAGTTTTTCGTCACGAGCAAGTTGCAGCACGTACCGATAACGCAGTTCCCGCGCCGGTTTGAGCGTGCCGTGTTCATCAAGATATTCCTGAACTTCGCTGGTATCGACTTTATCCAGTCGGGTTCGCAGATAAGCTGCCCTCAGATCCGGCCACAAGACGTAGTCGCGCAGGAGTTCTTCGTATTGTGTAGCTGCTTGCCAGTTGCCACGTTCAACGTCAGGGTAAATCGTGCGAAATACCGAACGCTGCTGTTCCAGTAGCTGATTGTCGTATGCGGGTAGATCAGTGGCGCGGCCGACGCTGCTGATCAGTCCGCAGCCGAGCAATACACAAGTTATCCAGCGATTCGCCATGCGTTAACCATAGCGACGCCACGCCACGGCTGCAAGATAAAAGCAGTTATATATCCCGTAGCCCCCCATGCAATGTTCGGGCTAGCGGATCTGCAACATCAATGAACGATCGCCACGACGAACGAGAAGAAACAGAATGTTACTGTTCGCTGCAATCTCACGTAGTTGTTGCAGATTTTGTACCGGGCGTCGATTTACCGCCGTGATAACGTCGTCGGCTAACAAACCACGTTGAGCTGCAGGACTGCCCGGCTCGACTTCGGTCACTTCAACACCACCGATAGCGCTGGCTGATGAAGCCGCAAACTGTGCGCCGCGCAGACCGGAATGAATTTCACTGCCGCTGCTGCGAGCTACCTCCTGTTGTCCAAGCGTAGCCGTGACCGTTTTCCGCTCGCCGTTGCGCACGAACTCAATGTCGACATTTTCGCCAGAGCCTTTCAAGCCAATTGCATTGGCCAGCCCGCGACCGTCGTCTATTTTCTTGTCATTAACACGGACGATAATGTCGTCGACATGTAGCCCGGCATCCTCGGCGGCCGAGCCCGGCTCAACAGCAGACACAAGTGCGCCTCTGTCTACTTCGGCGCCAAGCGCTTTCGCGCTTTCTGCATCAATGGTGTTGATTGACACGCCCAGCAAACCGCGACGAACTTCGCCGAAGTCGAGAATCTGACGCATTACGGATCGCGCGATTTCCGAAGGTACCGCGAAGCCAATGCCTACATTGCCGCCTGTACGACTGATGATTGCTGAATTGATGCCGACCAGTTCACCGCGCATGTTCACCAGTGCGCCACCCGAATTGCCCGGATTAATCGAAGCATCAGTCTGGATGAAATCCTCGTAACCGTTGCGACTGATTCCGCTGCGGCCAAGCGCGCTAACGATGCCGGAGGTCACCGTGTGTCCCAGGCCAAACGGATTGCCAACAGCAATGACGAAATCACCAACTTCAACCTCGTCAGATTCACCGATGGGTAAATCAGCCAGGTTTTCCGGTTCAACTTTCAGGACAGCAATATCGGTCGCAGCGTCGGACCCAACTATTTCTGCATCCAGTGAATCACCATTGAACAGTGAAATCTGAATCTTGTCGGCGCCCGCAACTACATGGTGATTGGTCAGGATGTAGCCTTTTTCAGCATCAACAATAACGCCGGATCCGGCACTGGCGACTTCCCTGGTGCCGCCACCCGGGCCTTGCGGAATGCCAAAAAAACGGCGGAACATTTCATCGCCATAAGCTGGCTGTGTGTTGAGCGTCTGGCTGACACGAATATTGACCACAGCCGGTGAAATCCGCTTGACCAGCGGCGCCAGGCTCGGCAAAGGTTCGCCGTCGACACTGTCGGGTAGAGCGGCGTTGCTGAATGCCGCCAGCGACATCAGCAATACGGCCCAGAGAATCTGGTGCTGGGATTTCATCGTCTTAAATTCCTCGTCATGACACTGTTTCATACGGTCCTGGCAAATGCCTGGCATGCAGCGGGTAAATCATATCTGTTTGGCAACAGACAATGGAGCCTTTGCATAAGTTCCACGCATTGCTCAGTGCTTGCTACCCGGTATCCTTACATAAGATGCCGGGCAGCCATCAATCGTCGCGTTGCCGGTCAGGCAGCAGCGACGGTTATTTTCCGGGCCTTTACCTGTTCCTGTTTCGGAATGATGATCTCCAGTATGCCATTAGCACTTTTCGCCGAAATAGCGTCCGGATCAGCACTCTCCGGCAGAGAGAATCGACGGTAAAAATTTCCGCTACTGCGCTCCAGACGCTGCATGCCATCGACTTCTTCACTGGATTCCTGGTGACGTTCACCAGATAGGCTCAAAACACCTTTTTCCATATTGACTTCAATATCGTCTGCCTTGACACCCGGGATATCCGCGCGCAGGACAAAGCGCTGCTTCTCTTCGACAATATCCACTGCAGGCAGCCAGTCGGCGACACTACTGCCGTTATCGTCATAGCCCGCCAAAGCTGATCTCCTGGCGCCGCCGAGCTCCAGGTCACGATGCAGCAAGTTCATCATATTCCATGGTTCAAATCGCGTAACATTCATCTCTAACTCCTCAAAAATTTATTAATTCAGCACTTGACCGCAGCATGCGAATGACAGCGAAAATGCCTGGTTGAAGGCATAAATAGGGTCGGTAGAGAGCTTTTCAAGGCCGTAAAAAGTGTCATTTTTGCGGAAAAAAGCGCTTTTTCCCGGCAGTTTTCGACTTGACTTAATACCACTAGATGTAGTGGCTGCTAATTTTTACGAAAGTGTCATTTTTTTCACTAATGAATTAAAGCACTTAGCTCACTAGTTATCATAAGTTATTGTTATTGCTAATAAAAGCCATACAAGGAAAAATCCGGCAAAGCCTTGACAGCCGGCGTCTCCAGGCATAATCTGTGCACTGCTGGCACAACATCTTGTGCCAACAATAATTGAAAATACAAGCCAATTTTGGCACTCGCCGCTAAAAAACCACTTAGCGGAGAGCGGGGAACTATTCGCTCTGTGAAAAGGCGAGCAGGCACGGGAAATCGGGGGCTCCGCAAGGAGTTTAGGGAGTTTGGGACCACATGAAGTCCGCAGTACATCTTGACGCACATTCAGTAACAGATATTACCTTCCAGTCAGCGTCACTGGATATCTGGCAAACAAAATACCGGCTCACCGCAAAAGACGGCACAGTCGTCGATGTGACGATTGATGACACGTATCGGCGCGTTGCAAAAGCGCTGGCGGATGTCGAAGTTGAATCTTTGCGCGAGAAATGTGAAGAGGAATTCCTGTGGGCGCTGCGAAACGGGGCGATTCCCGCCGGGCGCATTATCTCAAACGCCGGCGCCAGGGAGCACAAACCGGCAACCTCGACGATCAATTGCACAGTGTCTGGCACGGTAGCCGACTCAATGGATAATATTCTGAACAAAGTCCATGAAGCTGGCCTGACGCTCAAGGCAGGTTGTGGCATCGGCTATGAGTTTTCGACATTGCGGCCGAAGGGCGCCTATGTGACGGGAGCCGGAGCGTACACTTCCGGGCCGCTGTCGTTCATGGATATCTACGACAAGATGTGTTTCACCGTGTCCTCGGCAGGTGGTCGGCGTGGTGCACAGATGGGCACTTTTGATGTGGGTCATCCGGACAGCTTGGAATTCATTCGCGCCAAGCGAGAAGATGGCCGGTTGCGACAGTTCAATTTGTCACTCCTGATCACTGACGAATTCATGCAGGCCGTTAAAACTGATACAGACTGGAAACTGGCGTTTCCTATCACGACGAAAGAGTTGCAGGAGGACGACCTTGACCTCAGTGATGCGGGGCAGTTTGTCTGGCGCGAATGGCCGGAGCCGGACAATTATGTACGCAATGAAAGCGGACTGGTGGCCTGCAAGATATTCAAAACAATGCCGGCACGTAGAGTATGGGATGTCATCATGGCGTCGACCTACGATTTCGCGGAGCCTGGTTTCGTTCTGATCGACAAAGTCAACGAGATGAACAACAACTGGTTCGTGGAAAACATTCGTGCAACGAACCCGTGTGGTGAACAACCACTGCCACCCTACGGGTCATGCCTGCTGGGTTCCGTCAACCTCACGAAATTTGTGCATGAGCCCTTTACGGAAGAGGCGCGTTTCGACTGGACGGAGTTTCGCAAGCTGGTCAAAGTTTTTACCCGCATGCTGGATAACGTGGTGGAGATCAATGGTCTGCCATTGCCGCTGCAGCGCGACGAAATTCAACGCAAACGACGCCACGGTATGGGTTTCCTCGGCCTGGGCTCAACGATCACGATGCTGCGCATGAAATATGGCGAAGAAGATGCGGTTCGGTTTACGGAAGAAGTCGCCAAGCAGCTGGCGTTGGCAGGATGGGAATCAGCGTTGCAACTGGCTCAGGAAAAAGGCCCTGCACCGATCATGACGGAAGATTTCGACGTTACCAGCGAAATGCTGGCCAAACGCCCGGAGATGTCAGCAGACGGTTATAAAGTGGGCGACAAGGTGCCAGGACGAATTTTGCATAGCCGTTACAGTCGCTACATGCAAAAAATTGCCACGGAGGCGCCGGAGCTGGTTGCGCAGCTGGCGAAAATCGGGGCCCGGTTTACCCACCATAGTTCGATTGCCCCGACCGGCACGATTTCCCTGTCCCTGGCAAACAATGCCAGCAACGGAATTGAACCCAGTTTTGCGCATCACTATTTCCGCAACATTATCCGTCAGGGCAAGAAGTCAAAAGAGAAGGTGGACGTATTCTCTTTCGAGTTGCTGGCCTATCGCGAGATGATTAATCCGAATGTTATGCAGGCAAGTGGCGATTCGGAGACCGTCGCGGAAAACAATTTGCCAGATTATTTCATAACCGCCGAGGATGTTTCACCGACAGCACATGTGGATATTCAGGCTGCCGCTCAGAAATGGATAGACTCTTCAATATCGAAGACGGCAAATGTACCAACGGATTATCCATACGAAGATTTCAAGAATATTTACCTGTACGCCTATGAGCAGGGACTCAAGGGATGCACAACATTCCGTTTCAATCCCGAAGCTTTTCAGGGAGTACTGGTCAAAGAGAAAGACCTCAAGAACACAGAATATTCGTTCACGCTTGATGATGGTTCGACAGTAGCGCTTAAGGGCGATGAAGAGATCGAATATGACGGTGAAATTCACACAGCGGCGAATTTGTTCGACGCTCTCAAGGAAGGCTATTACGGAAAATTCTGAGGCCGGCTTTCTACGCAATAGAATTTTTCACAGCAAAAGGAGAGTCCTGACGACATGAGTCAAAGTCAGGTTTGGAAAAAACGATCAACAGGGTTGGTCAGCGAAATCAGGAACCAGGCAAAAAGCTGGCTGGATCCGAATAACAAACGCCATTTGCTGGCGGTCGCGACAGGCAGCAGGCTAAGAGCCGGCCTGAAGCGGCGCAAGTTTTGAGGTAAAGAATGCGATGAGCAGGATCAAGATTGACAAGAAGATAGTCGGCTATGCCGTTAATGCGGCGGCGGATAAAGCAGCTGAGGAGGCGCCGCGCCCGGAATTTCGTCGTGAGACAACCGAGGGCGGTGCAGAAATCATTCGTATGCACGAGAAACTCGAGCGTCCGGAGATGCTGGTTGGCTCAACCTACAAGGTCAAAACGCCGATTTCGGATCACGCGATGTACGTGACTATTAATGACATCATTCTCAATGAAGGCACTGAGTATGAGAAGCGTCGACCGTTCGAAATTTTCATAAATTCCAAGAATCTCGACCACTACCAGTGGATTGTCGCGTTGACCAGAATTCTTTCTGCAGTTTTTCGTAAGGGCGGCGATGTCACCTTCCTCGTCGACGAGCTGAAAGCTGTTTTCGATCCGCGTGGCGGCTACTGGCAGCCTGGCGGCAGGTTTATGCCGTCGATCATTGCAGAGCTCGGCCACATTGTAGAAAAGCACCTGATTCTGATCGGCATGTTAGCTGCACCAGAGCTCGACGCGGCCCAGCAAAAACTTATTGCAGAGAAACGCGCTGAATTCGAGGCCAGCAACAAGCAGCAGGATGCGTTCTCGAAAAGCGCATATCCGGAAGGCGCACAACTCTGTGGCAGGTGCAGCACGGCCGCAGTGATCATGATGGATGGGTGTAAGACATGCCTTTCTTGTGGTGATTCCAAGTGTGGCTGAAAACGCTTCAGGTGGTCTGAGGCTTCGTTAAGTTTGTTCCAAAAATGCTCACGTACTTTGTGTACGCTCCGCTTTTTGGAACAAACTTGCCTCGCCTCAGACCACCTGAAGCGTTTTCAGCGATACCAATCGGTCGCGAAGCGATCCGAGTGTAGTAACATCTGGCGCCGTGACTCTTTCAATTCCTGATTTTGGCCGTGCCAGGGTGCTGGTGGTCGGTGACGTAATGCTGGACAGGTACCTGTTCGGTGGCACGGGCCGTATCTCCCCTGAGGCACCGGTTCCCGTTGTACATGTTCGCGAGACCGATGATCGCGCTGGCGGTGCGGCGAATGTCGCTGTCAATCTCGCCAGCCTCGGCGTTACTACCACGCTTATTGGCATTGTCGGCAAAGATGACGAGGCTGCGGTGCTGGCGTCGATTCTCGAACAGCAGAATATCGATTGCCGGTTCACCAGCGTTTCCGACTGGCCAACCACGACCAAAACACGTATCCAGAGTCGCGGGCAGCAGCTTATTCGCCTGGACCGCGAAGAGCCTACGGCTTCCGGGAGCGACAAGCTTACCCAGGCTATGGCCAAACGACTGAAAAACGCGAATGCGGTCATTCTCTCTGACTATGGCAAGGGCGCCCTTGCTGATATTGCAGCAATGATAGAGGCGTGCAGGGCTGCCGGCCTGCCGGTTCTGGTCGATCCAAAAGGCAATGATTTCGAGAAATATCGCGGCGCGACTTTGATAACACCGAACCAGTCCGAATTCGAATCCGTAGCCGGGATTTGCAGTACGGACGATGAACTGGTCGCGCGCGCCAGGGAGATGGTCAGCGACCTCGATCTCATGGCCATTTTGGTAACTCGCAGCGAAAAAGGCATGTTGCTGGTTCAGGGCAGTGACGAGCCGGTATTCCTGTCAACCAGGGCCAGGGAAGTATTCGACGTTACCGGCGCTGGTGATACGGTAATTGCGGTACTGGCAGGTGCCCTCGCCAGTGGCGATAGCCTGCAAGGGGCGGCGGCGCTGTCTAATCTTGCGGCTGGACTCGTTGTTCGAAAATCCGGTGCTGCTGCTGTGACACCTTCGGAGATCCGCGTCGCCTTACACCGGCGTGGGCAGGGTGGCCGAGGCCTGGTGGCTGAAGAGGAGTTGCAATCGCTGGTTGCAGAAGCAAAAAGCCGCAGCGAAACGGTCATCATGACCAATGGATGTTTCGATATCCTGCACGCAGGGCATGTCGCCTATCTTGAAGAAGCGAAAAGCCTGGGTGATCGATTGATCGTAGCCGTTAATGATGACGACTCCGTCCGCAAGCTCAAGGGTGAGTCGCGGCCGATCAATGCGCTGGAAGATCGTATGGCGGTTCTCGCCGGGTTGGCCGCCGTCGACTGGGTCGTGCCTTTTTCGGAAGATACACCGACGCGACTCATTCAATCCCTGTTGCCGGATATTCTGGTCAAAGGTGGCGATTATCGCAGCGACGAAATTGCAGGCGCGAAAGACGTCCTGCGCAACGGCGGCGAGGTTCGTGTTCTCGCTTTTCGTGACGGCCATTCGTCGAGCAGGATAATCGACAAACTAGTAGTCCAACAAGGTAGGTTTGATGGGTTCAGCGAGTCGTGAAGCGGTTGACCGCTAGGCGCGTCTCGCCGGTAATGGCGAGTCCTTGCCAAGGGGCGCAACACCGCGGACGACCGCTTCACGACTCGCCCGAAGGGAGCCACCCGAATGATCCAATACGGCGTTGCAGCCCTTGTAAAGGACATGCCATTCACAGCGGACTGCGCCTTGTCTTGGATCATTCGGGTGGCTCTGAACCCATCAAACCTACCTTGTTGGACTACCAGGTGCATAGCCCGAACATTGCATGAGTGCCGGCGCTCACAAAAGAAATGGGGTTATGATTCGAATCATTGTGGCATTCCTGGCTAAAGTGGAAATGTTACAGATTGCGCCTGCCGGGCTGACGCTTCCTGTGCCGGCACATCGCGCCCGATCCTGCTCGACACGTAGTCCCTGCTACGTCTCTCGCACGATCGAACGCGCTGCACGCGGCACAGAAACCGACAGTCCCGCCCACTCATGCAATG
>Ga0164315_10002493_pt1 | contig 14089 bp, 12 predicted proteins | sample GuaBasSedimGuay6_FD_113737 | JGI IMG/M metagenome (GOLD analysis project Ga0164315, IMG submission 113737) | Subseafloor sediment microbial communities from Guaymas Basin, Gulf of California, Mexico - Guay6, Core 4569-2, 0-3 cm | ecosystem: Environmental > Aquatic > Marine > Hydrothermal vents... | reverse complement strand
TTCCGCGATATCGGCGTTGGACGCCATGATTTAACTCCTCAAAATAGCACGCTATTACTCCGGGTTAAATCTGTCGTCCGCCTTGATCTCACGAAAAAATCCTCATTTCTGGACGGACACTAAATAACAAACAGAGGTCTTCGGGAATTCGTTTTAAAGTCGGGCAACTGTTTGAGCTCGTTAGGCTCCGTTAGAGTCGCCGCTTTACTACAATGATTACAGGCATATAACTATTTTCTATCATTGAACTAATTTAATAAACTGGCCGCGGCGGGTCTTACGGAGCCTTAGGAGCGAGTTTTGGCCGACTTTAAAACGGATTTCCGGAGACCGGTAAACATCAAAACTTGAGCTTTGCGGATAACCAGCTAAGGTTATGTCTTTTTGACTTTACTGTGCAATAATAGTATACACAGGATTAATTAACAATGGTGCGATGCTTGTATCGGTTGAATTTTTTGAATCCTGTTCAAATCTGCATCCTTGAGCTATAAGCCGTAAGCTATAAGCTGCTTAAAACTTACGGCTTATAGCTTATAGCTAAAAAGGTTACCATGATCCGATATGTATATCCCATGCTGTTGTCCATGCTTCTGTTGGTATTCTCATGCGGCGCCAATTCCGTTAAAAAAGATCCGGCATCCTCGCATCCGGCCATGATACAACTTCAAAAGGGCGTCGCCTGGTATCAACGGGGCTGTTTCCAGCAGTCGCTGGAGGCCTTCACAAAAGCCCACGAACTGTTTACAGCATCAGATCGCCTGCCCGGCGTTGCCATGAGTCTGAATAACATCGGTAATGTCTATCGATATATCGGCGACACCCGAAGTGCGCTTCTTTTTTTTCAGGAAGCGTATGAAATCTATTCCCGACTCGACAACCTGGAAGGTGTGATCCAGGCGCTTTCGAACCAGGCAGCCATCCATATCCAGGACGATCGGCTCGATGAGGCTGCGGCAGTCATTCAATCTGCTGAAATAATGGCAGAATCTTCCGGCAAGGCCATTGCGCATGTGCTGAACAACAAAGGCATTCTACTCACCAGGCAACACCGGTATGATGAGGCGGAAACGGTTCTGACGCAGGCACTCGAAGCAACGGGATTGGATAATACCCATGGTTACGCAACCGTCTACAGCTCCCTTGGAAATCTCCTGTTTGAAAAAACCGACTATGACAAGGCACTCGAATTCTATAAGAAAGCGCTCTTCTTCGATCGACAATCCGAATTTCATCCAGGCCTTGCAGACAACCTGAATGCCGTCGGAAGGGTCTATCTCCAGCAGGGAAAATATGACCAGGCAATTGCTTACTTTCAGCGCAGCATTAAAATTTATGCCCTTTTCGGAAACAGTGAACAGGTGTCCCGCCTCATGAACATCCTGGAAGAAACCGCAACACGATCGAATACGGATTTGACCCTTACCCGTTATTTTGTCGACAAATGGTTAAAGGGTGAAATGCTCGAGCAGCCTTGCCAGTAGTGGGAAAAAGGATTCGAGGATTCGAGGGTTCAAGGGTTGGAGGGTTGGAGGGTAACTGAAAACCGTCAGCCATCCTCCAACCCTTGTATCACCCTCGGACCCTCCAACCCTGCTCTTTCACTCCCCTTCCCGGTCATCACTCAACAACGCCAACAGATGATTGAGGAGCGGTGGGGGCAGCGGTCGTAATCTGGGATGGACCGCCAGATCTTTTTCCCATGTAAAATCGACTGCTTCGAATATTTCGGGGATAAATTTTTTTCCGTCCTTACCATAGGTTTTCCGGGGGTAGTATTCCACGAATTGCATGCGGCTGGGCGCGACATGGAACGTTTGACTGACCATTGTGGCAATATGGCTCGAGCAACTCCTCACCGACATGTTGCTCTCCGGGTGGTCGGTAGCGATAACAACAACGGGCTTCAGATACACCAGGCCATCTGCCTGATCTCTGCTCAAATCGTAAATTTTCAATCGGCACTTTCCGCTGGCAAGCTTGAATTTTCCGCCAAATCCTTTCCAGTTGAAAATGTCATCGTAAATAAGCATTACAACCTCACATGCGGGTCATTGCACCATATATGCGCAACAGTTTGTCCGGGAGTTCCTTGATATCCGATATCAGACTATGGTGAAATTTTCCATACAAAGCATCCAGGTTGGGATCGCCGGCCACATTGACCACAATTGCCTTGAAATAGATATGCTTTGCATGGGCCTCAAAAACAGCTTTGCGCGTGTCTGCCACGGCATACCCTTGCTTGTATCCGACATCGTTGGGAAAACCATCAGTGAGGGCCAGCAGCAATCGTACCCTGGCAGGCATTTGCCCCAGCACTTGCGTCGCATGACGTATGGCCGCACCCATCCGGGTGCTCCGCATGGGTGCTACCGCATTGATACGCCGGTGAACGTCATCATCGAGTCCATCGGAAAAGTCTTTTATCCTTAGATAATCGACACCGAATCGACCGGCACCTGAAAATCCGGCCACGGCAAATTGATCGCCGGCCACATCCAAGGCCTCCGAGAGTAGCACCACAGCCTCCTTTTCAATGTCGAGAATCCTGGAAGAAGACCCGTATGCACGGTTTGCCGTCGATTTCGAAAGGTCCATCAAAACCAGCACAGCCACGTCTCTTTGCCGCTTGTCGCGTTTGATATATAACCGGTCCGAGGGAATCCGGCCGGTCTTGCGGTCTACAGCAAAATCAAGGAGCGCCCGGTAATCGAACTGATCTCCCTCGCGCCATGGTCTCATCATGGACAACCCTTCAGGTCTCAACTGTTCAAAGGCACGTCGCATGTGTTGCACCAACCCATGGTAGCGGTCCAGTGTGGCAGGATAAAAATCTCCGTCCACGCCTTCGATCTTGCGGTCGGTCACCCGGACATGATCCGTAAGGTAATCACCCAGGCGGTAATCCCATTCCTGGTAGGCAATGACATTTGCGTAAGGATTCGCCTCAAGACTGCCAATTTCCTGAATGGCCTCGTATAGGTCTGATAAATCCAGCCGGGATAAATCGACCTGCTTTCTGCCGGGAAGCGCCTGCCTTGGATCGCCATTGAACTGCCAATCGACAACCAGGCGTTGAATGTCGTTCGGGGACAGTATCCCATTATTTTCAGCCAGCTTTTTTCGAACATCCGCCCGGTATACCTTGAGACCCTTCTCACGCAGTTTTGATTGAATCGACACGGCCATACGGTCCGCCTGGGTATCCATATGAAAACAAAAACCCGGTTTGAAGCCTCTTCCAAACGGTGTGTTCAATGCCGTTCGACTGCCCTGATCACTCCTGGAGAGGGCCTCTCCTGCCAGGGCTTGAGCAATAGGTTCATAGGTCAAAAACAGGAGGCGCCCGCAGGTTTCAACCGCAGGGTTCCTTTTTATTTCAATTTCAGCCAGATCCCGGATCTTCCGGATCCCGGGAAGGGTTTGCGGATCAGAGCCGGCCAGCACTTTCATGGGCATTCCCAGGGCGATGCCGGCATAAAGAAGGTTCAGAACATGTCGTTCTCGCACCTTCTGACAAATTCGCAGCATCTCCTGCTGCATGACAGGCAGGGTCTGGTTGACTATGCCGGGATACTGCTGCGTAAGGCACCAGCGGATACGCCCGTGTTCATATATGAGGAACAGGTCTGTTGCCAGTTTCTGACAGTCAAACAGATGCAAAAACCGTTCGATCTCGGAGTTGCCTGCCATCGTGAACAGCATCGATCTTATTTTTTCGGTTTCACCCCCTGTTTCCAGGGCTTTTTCAGCATCAAAATCGTAAGTCCCGAACTCGATATGTGCCGATTCGAGTTTCGCCAATCCTTTGTAGAGATCCTGGTTTTTTTTCTTGGCGTCAAAAACATCGATTTCTTGTGGCAGATAGATGGCCCGTTCATCAGAGAAGACCTTCAAGGCGCTTGTTTCGCCTGACCTGCCGGATGCATGGAATGCCTCGTTTTCCCTGATGGCGATGGACTGACCGGTTCTGGTTCTGACATAACGTGAAAGTTTCCGCTGGATTTGAGACAGGGGTACCGCCACCTGCATTGTCCGACAGGTTTCCAGGGACACCCTGGATTCAAGAGACAGGAATCGGCAGCCTTGCTCTCTGCTCCGGCCATATCTTTTCAGACCCATGGAAACAAACCTGTCAAGCGCCTTCTTATGCAGAAGATTCAAGCCCCCTTTCAATCCCGTGATGAAACATTCTGCCGCTGATATATCGACCTGTATGATCCGGGACAATGCGGACATCTGCCAGATTCGTTTCAACGGCGGCATGGTGCCGACAGCTCTTGGAATCGTATATGTCATCTGGAGACTCTGTTGATAGCTTAGTTCCCGGTCGTAGGCACGACAGAGGAGCTCGAGATACACCTGCCCGCCGGCAACATCTCCGGCTTCCAACAGTTGTGACAGGCCTTTCAGAGGGCCTTTCAGGGTATAGGTCCCCTTGCGGCGCATGACTTGGCAGGTTTTCATAAAATCATCGAACAGATCCTCGTCATCACTCATTAAAACAGGCACCAGGTGTGCTGCCAGAATTTTTCCGACAGTTGGTCCATCCCTGCCGGCTTTTCGGACAATCGATTGGTAGGTCTTTATCCCCCGGTTCCGGACAGCCAGGAGCTGTGCATATCCAAGACCCACTGCCCTTCCAAAAGCAATTTCCTGCGAAAGCGCCCAAAGGGTGTCATTCACAAGCAACACCAGATCATTTCGATGAACAGAGGTGGTCGCGGTATTGAGTATGGTTTCAACTTCTGTCGCAAAATCAGGATCGGCAACAGCGAGGCGGTTCAGGGGATAATCTTCAGGATGCATCAAAGATGTCCTCTACCAGTTCTGCAAGTGTCTCTTGCAGTCTTTCATCGTCGGAAAGCGGGAGACAAATGGCCACCCTGCAGGCTTCTCTGGTTGAAATTCCGCTTTGGATCAACTGGGCGGCATATATCAGCAAACGGCTGCTGGCGCCTTCTGTCAAACCATACTCCCTGATATTGCGAACTTTTTCGGCAAACAACACCAGTCGGCGTGCCGTGGCATCGTCAACCTTGCCTTCATGGGATACAATCTGAATTTCCTTTTCAGAAGGGGCATAATCAAACGACAGGGCAATAAATCTCTGGCGGGTACTTTGCTTGAGGTCCTTTAATACGGATTGGTAGCCTGGGTTGTAGGAAACCACCAGCATAAAATCCGGATGGGCGGACAGGCTTTCGCCTTTCTTGTCAATGGTCAATATCCGGCGATCATCACTCAATGGGTGGATAACCACCGTCGTATCTTTTCTGGCCTCGACAATTTCATCGAGGTAGCAGATGGCGCCGGATCGAACCGCACTTGTCAGTGGCCCGTCCATCCAAATGGTTTCATCATTTTTTAACAGATAACGGCCGATAAGATCCGAAGCAAAAAGGTCTTCATGACATGGGATGGTAATCAGGGGGCGTTTTAATTGATATGCCATGTGCTCGACAAATCGTGTCTTGCCGCACCCGGTGGGTCCTTTCAACATCACCGGGAGTTTTTCCTTGAATGCGGTCTTAAATACCTCAACCTCATTTCCCACAGGCATGTAGTACGGCTCCGATTCGATGAAGCGTTTACCAATTCCGATTCGGGACAAAGATTCCACTATTCCGCCTCCATTTAAAATGTGATTTTATTCTTAGATTGACATCTATCGCAAAATTGTTATGGTTCTGGCTTTGTTTGATATGTCCTTTTGAAAAAAATATGGAATCCCCTTTTCGGTGTAACCGGAACAGTATTTTAACAAAAGCTGTAACCATTACCAAAAACTGAATCGCTCCTTCCAGGATAACCTGATTAGGAGCAACAGACAACAGCAATATGATTCGACATCTGAAGCTCGGCCATAAAGAATTCCTGATAGTTGGAACAGCACATGTCTCCAAAGAGAGCACCGCTCTTGTCAAGGCTACCATTGAAGAGGAAAAGCCCGACACGGTATGTGTTGAATTATGCGATTCACGCTTCCAGTCAATCCGCCACAAAAACCGTTGGCAGGAGATGAATATTACCAAGGTCATCAAGGAAAAGAAAACATTCCTCCTGCTTTCAAACCTTCTTCTGGCGTCTTTCCAGAAACGGATTGCAGACAAACTGGATATCCAACCGGGTGCTGAGATGATTCAGGCCATTGACAGTGCCGACGCCATCGAGGCAGATATCATACTGGCCGATCGGGACATTCGAATAACCCTTTCCAGGATCTGGCGGGTGACCGGGTTGTGGGACAAACTGAAAATTATTTTCCAGCTGGCATTGTCACTGGGGGGTGTGGATGAAATAACCGAGGAAGACATCGAAAAAATGAAGCAGGAAGATATGCTTCAATCTCTGCTTTCCGAGGTTGAAAAGTCACTGCCGGTTCTCAGGGAAATTCTGATCGATGAAAGAGACCGGTATCTGGCCCAGAAAATAAAGATGTCCCCGGGAAATAAAATTGTAGCAGTGGTGGGTGCAGGGCATGTTCCAGGTATTGTAAAATACTGGGAGGAAGAGATCGATACGTCGGCACTCGAGAAGATTCCGCCCAAAGGAAAACTGACCGGCGTATTGAAATGGCTTTTGCCGTCCCTGATCCTTGCCCTGTTCCTTTTCGGATTTATCTATGGCGGATTTGGCACCGGAACCGACATGCTCACCTGGTGGGTTATGGCAAACGGTATATTGGCAGGACTGGGAGCCACACTGGCCCTTGCACACCCCTTAACGATCCTGTCCGCCGTTCTTGCCGCTCCCCTGACGTCGCTCAACCCGCTCATTGCAGCCGGCTGGGTTTCCGGCCTGGTGGAAGCTTTTGCAAGCCGACCCAAAGTTCGCGACATGGAACGCCTGCCAAAAGACATTCTGACCATCAAGGGTTTCTGGAAAAACAAATTAACGCGTATCTTGCTGGTGGTGGTGTTTACCAACCTGGGAAGCACCATCGGCACACTGGTGGCCATCCCCCTGATGCTTAAACTGCTTTAGAACATCAGGTTGTAAGGCTATTAGACTATTAGGCTGTAGGCTGCTAACAGTCTAATAGTCTAACTACAGTCTAAATACCTGCTGTTTATGGCCTGGGCTGTACCTTCACAACCGTTCGTTGAATGGTCTTTCCGTTCTTTAGACGATGGATCACCTGTTCTGTCTTGAGCCTTCCTTCTGCCACATACTGAATGCATTTCGGATAAAGTCGCCACTCTTCTGCCAGGCCTTTCTTTCTGACGGCATCGAGATCATCCGTTTCTGCGATCTCAAAGGATGCTTGACCAATGACGGGACCCGTATCTTCCCCGTAGTCGACAAAATGGACCGTACAGCCGCCCACCTTACAACCATATCGAAACGTGTCACCATATCCATCCACACCCGGAAAAGCCGGCAGCAGGGCCGGATGAATATTCATGATCCGTTGGGATCCCGGCGGATCATTGATCCTGTCGATAAAATAGGGCGTCAGTGTCCGCATAAAGCCCGCAAGCACCAGCAGGTCGAAGGAGTATGATGCCAGATGATCGAGAAGCCTGTCCTCCGCATGTATTCGGGTCTGTAAAAATGCTGTGAGGCTTTCGGGATCCGGGTACCCACCAGTGGCCATCATCGTGGAAGAAACATGGTCCATATCCAGGTTCTGCGGGTATCGAACGCTCGATGGGTCTGCTTTGACCTGACGTGCAATGACACCATAGTCGATCGTAAACGAGGGAATTCCATGCTGTATCGCCCTGCCCAAGCCCTTTGCTGCCGGGTTGTCCGAGCCCACAAAAACAACCTTCCCGTGGATGCCGCCATTATTGCAGGCGTCGATAATGGCCTGCAGGTTGGAGCCACCACCCGATATCAGTGCACCAATCTTGATTTTTTCTCTCATGACATGCTCCAGAAATCGTGTAACGATTATATTACATATAACAACCCATTTGACAACTCAGCCCCTTTCTATATACAGGATCATTCTATGACATCGTTTTTCCATCGCCTGTGCCGGGTTGTATAGGGGTTGTCATAAATATGTTCCGAATAAGTCCCTATAAGTCTCTCAGCCGAGGGGATACCATGTTTTTTTCAAAAGGACATATCATGATCAATCTGCATCACTAGCGGTGTGCCCTGCCGGATTGATGATGTTTCTGCGGCCTTATGTTACTAACAACCGGCCGTATTTCATCATCAATCCGGTGGGCACAAGACGAGGCTTCGTTTGATATGTCCTTTTGAAAAAAATATGGTATCCCCTTTTCGGAGTAACCGGAACGTTATTTTGACAAATGCTATAGGTTGACATTGGGAAGGTGACTTATTATATTTCACTGATTCGTTTGAATTTAATTCAGGTTAAAGAAAGGAACCGTTAACATGACTGAAGGAATTTTAGAAGTAGAAGACAGTAGTTTTGACACCGATGTGCTGGCAGCGGACAAACCCGTCCTGGTCGATTTCTGGGCGCCCTGGTGTGGCCCCTGTAAAGCAATTGGCCCTATCGTTGAGGAACTTTCGGAAACCTTTGGTGATCAGGTTGTCTTCGCAAAATGCAACGTGGACAACAATCCTGCGACACCTAGCAAGTACGGCATCAAGGCGATACCAACGCTCATCTTTTTCAAGGGAGGAAACGTGGTGGATCAGATTACCGGCATGGTCGCCAAATCCAAGCTTGAAGAAGCTATCAACAAGGTGCTTTAGTGCCCAACCCGATGAAAAAACCGGTGTTTCTGCTGATGCTCATCGCCTGTGTGTTGTTTGCTGCCTGCACTTACCGGGATCCGGATATTGACAAACCTGCGCATGAACTCGCGAAAAACGGCATGGACGAGTTCGCAGAAAAAGATTACAATAAATCCATCGTATACTTTGAAAAACTTCGGGACTGGTACCCCTTCAGCAAATTTGCAAAACTTGCTGAATTGAAAATCGCGGATGCGTACTACCGTCTCAAAGAATACGATGATGCTATTTTTGCCTACGAAAAATTTGAAGAGCTTCATCCTAACAATGAAGCCATCCCCTATGTTATTCAACAGATCGGAAATTGTCATTTCAAACAACTGGGTACCATAGACCGTGACCAGACACCGGCATTAAAGGCCATCGAAACGTACGAACGGCTGATTAAAAAATACCCCGACGATCCGCTTTCCAAAGAAGTATTGGAAAAGATCACAATATGCCAAAAGAGTCTCGCTGAAAATCAATTCTATATCGGCCGCTTCTACTACCGGACAAAGCATTATTCGTCGGCATTGGCCCGGTTTCAATCGGTGGCCTCCACGTGGAAGGAATTTCCCGAAATACAGGCAAAAACCATCGAGTTCATCAAGCTGTGTCAAGCCGCAATGTTAGAAGAGGCTCAAGAGTGAGAACGCGGCAAAAAAAGTAAAAAGGCTTTACACGCATCATTTACTGGTGTAATAATATAGAGTTTAAATATTGTTCATCATCAAGTGACAAGGAGATAGTAAGATGTCAAGAGTTTGTGAAATATGCGGAAAAAAACCCATGGTTGGCAACAATGTAAGCCATGCACATAATGTAACCAAGAGAAGATTCAATCCCAATCTGCAAAGTGTTCGTGCTCTGAACAAAGGCCGGACCAAAAAGATGGTTGTCTGCACCAGTTGCATCAAATCAGGGCGTGTCGTTAAAGCACCCTAACCTAATCTTTTAACACTTTGAACATACTTGATTTTTTTTAGATCCATCAGGACTTTTTCGAGGTGAGCGGTACTCTCGATTCCGAGGGTTAACACAGAATCAACGCTCTGGTCGTCATTGGTTTGGGTATTCAGGCTGAGAATATTTGCATTGTTTTTGCTGATGGTCGCTGCCATGTCCGCCAGCAGGCCGACCCTGTCCAGAGAATTGATCCGTATCTTGACCGGATAACTCTCCTGCGTTTCCAGACTCCATTCTACATCGATTCGCCGTTCGGGGCTCATTTTCAGGGCATTGACACAGCTGGTGCGATGAACGGTCACACCGTAGCCGCGGGTAATGTAGCCGGTAATGATATCCCCGGGAACCGGCTGACAGCATTTCCCGAACCTGACCAACATGTCATCAACACCCTTGACCACGACGCCAACAGTTGGCTTCCGTTTTCTGACACGACTGACAAGCCTGTTGAACAATGATTCGTCGGCATCAAAGGTTTCCGTCTTTAACGCCAGTCGCCGCGCGATTTGGACAGGCGTCGTTTTCCCGTAACCGACACTTGCTATCAGATCGTCCACTGTCTTGAACCCGAAATGGGCCACGACTTCACGCATCTCTTCGGACTTGATCAGAGCATTGAAGTTGAGCTTGTGCTTTCGAAATGTTTTTTCACACATTTCCCTGCCAAGAGATAGACTGCGCTCCTTTTCCTGGATTTTGATCCACTGCCGTATCTTGGAGCGTGCCTTGACCGTCTTGACAAAATTCAGCCAATCCTTACTTGGATGGCTCCCTTTCGAGGTTATGATTTCGACAATATTTCCGGTTTGTATCTCATATTTCAGCGGTACCATCCGACCATTTACCTTGGCGCCCGTACATTGATTTCCGACTTCGCTGTGAATCATATAGGCAAAATCAATGGGCGTCGCACCTTTCGGCAAAGATTTAATCTCCCCCTGGGGCGTGAACACACAAACTTCATCCGGGAACAGATCGATACGAACATTTTCCAAAAATTCCTGCGGGTCCAGAAATTCGGCCTGATTTTCCACCAGATTTTGAATCCAGGCAAACTTTTCACTGGCCTGGTTATCGACCCGCTTTCCTTCCTTATAGCCCCAGTGTGCCGCAATGCCGGATTTGGCAACCTGATCCATTTCCCGCGTCCGAATCTGGATCTCGATGCGTTCCCCGTAAGGGCCGACAACCGTGGTGTGGAGTGACTGGTACATATTCGCCTTGGGAACCCCGATGTAATCTTTGAATTTTTTTGCAATCGGCCTCCACAGTGAATGGACAAGGCCCAAAGCCTCATAGCACTTTGGTATGGTTTCCAATATAATTCGAAAGGCGATGATGTCGTAGACTTCTTCAAAACTGAGATCCTGCTGGACCATCTTTTGATGGATGCTGGAAATATGCTTGTGACGACCGAGAACCTCACTCACAAGCCCGCTGTCATCCATCTTTTTTTTAATGTAACTTTTCACCTCTTCTATATATTTTTCCCGTTCCGCGATGTCCTTGTTGATGAAACGATCAATCCGCTCATGCTCTTCAGGTTGAAGATACCGGAAGGACATGTCTTCCAGTTCATTTTTTATCCAGTAGATCCCAAGACGTGCAGATATAGGTGCATAAATATCGAGGGTTTCCTTGGCAATGGCTCTACGCTTATTCTCTTTATGAAACTGAAGGGTTTTCATATTGTGCAGACGATCGGCCAGCTTGATGAGAATCACCCGGATGTCATCGGCCATGGCCAGGAGCATCTTCCGGATACTCTCCGCCTGGCGATCCTCACTGCTGTTGAACGGAAGTTTGCTTAACTTGGTGACGCCCGAAACAATGTTTTTTATCTCGGGGCCAAAGATATCTTCAATCTCTTCAGGAGTTGCCTTGGTATCTTCGATGACATCGTGAAGCAGACCGGCAGCGATGCTCTCTTCATCGAGCTTCATCTCAGATAAGATTGCGGCTACTTCGAGGGGGTGAGACAGGTAAGGCTCTCCGGACAATCGCATCTGGCCGAGATGAACCCTGGCAGAGTACACATAAGCACGCTCGATAATATCGACGTTTGCGCCTGGATTGTATTCCATCACCCTGTCGACGATATCGTTGATTCTGATCATTTTGAAATCGTATACTCCACTTAACAACTTAGGTTGTTTAGGCTGTAGACTATTAGACTGTTAGAAGTCGCGCTTCGTTGACCTGTTCAAACACGCTGAGTTTCGTATAATAACGCACGATCTTTTTCTACAGCCTACAGTCTAACAGCCTATCTACCTGAGGCAATACCATACTGCGATTATGTTACTACCAGCGTGGTCTGCATTACAAATTAAGTTCGATATTACAGCCTATGGCTAGTAGGCTTTTGCGAATACTACCTCCTGCGTTCCCGGCTTTCCACAACAGATGCAGGCACCCTTGGCAGAAGCGCCGTCAAAAGGAATACAGCGTATGGAAACACTCAGATCTTCTTTGATTTTTAATTCGCAGGCCTCGTCACCGCACCATGGCGATACGGCAAACCCGCCATGAATTTCCGGCTTTTCCAAGTTCTTTGGTGTAAAATAATCATAAAAAAGATCTTTTTGTTCGATATGCTCCGTATTCGCCTCTCTAAAAGCGACAGCCCGGTTAAAAAGCGTGGCCTGGATATCGTCCAGTGTCTTGGTAAATTCGGCTACAAAGGTGTCCCTGTTAATGGACACCTTTTCCTTGTAATGCCGGTCCCGCCGTCCAACAAAGACCGAATTTTCAGCAATGTCCCGGGGTCCGATCTCGATACGGATGGGGATCCCTTTCTTGATCCAGTCCCAGCCTCTGGCACCCCCGATATCTCTGTCGTCAACCTCGATATTTAATAAGCGTCGATGGTATACCTGTTCCCGTAATTCGGATGCCAGTTGATCTACAAAGGGCATGACTTTCGAGCGATCGTCAGGTTTTCTGATAATGGGAAGAATGACGGCATGCGCCGAGGCTACTTTCGGGGGAAGAATGACACCGTCATCATCACCGTGTGCCATGATAAGTCCTCCCACCAGGCGGGTCGAGGTCCCCCAGGATGTTGTCCAGGCATAGGTTTCTTTTTCGTCCGCCGTCTGAAATTTGATATTTGAAGCCCTGGCAAAATTCTGCCCCAGGAAATGAGAGGTTCCGGCCTGAAGTGCCTTCCTGTCCTGCATCATGGCTTCGATGCACAACGTATCAACGGCGCCCGGGAATCTTTCGGCAGGCGATTTTCGCCCCTTCAGCACGGGAATCGCCAGATAGTCTTCAACGCATCCGGCATAAACGTCGAGCATCATACGGGTTCGCTCTTGCGCCTCTTCCCTGGTGGCATGTGCCGTGTGGCCTTCCTGCCACAAGAATTCGCTCGTTCTTAAAAATATTCGCGTACGCATTTCCCACCGGACCACATTGGCCCACTGGTTGATGAGCAACGGCAGGTCCCGATAGCTGCTGATCCACCTGGAAAAAGAATCACCGATAATTGTTTCCGAGGTAGGCCGTACCACCAAAGGCTCGGTCAACCGGCCGGCCGGTACCAGGGTGCCGTCGGTTTCCTTTTTGAGTCGATGATGGGTGACCACTGCGCATTCCTTGGCAAAGCCTTCCACATGTTGGGCCTCTTTCTCCAAAAAACTAACGGGAATGAACAAGGGAAAATAGGCATTCCGCACCCCCGTCGCTTTAAACATATCGTCCATTTCGCGAACAATATTCTCCCACAGGGAATATCCCCAGGGTTTGATGACCATACATCCCCGAACCGATGATTTTTCCGCCATTTCAGACGCCCTGACAACCTGCTGATACCATTCAGGGTAATCTTCAGCGCGTGTGGGTGTTATGGCTGTTTTTATCTTTTTTCCCATCTTGATCCTTTCATAATGTTGATTTCTATAGACCAATTCGCTAACACACTGAACTGAACATTTTGCTTTTATAGCAGTTGTCAAAATACCGTTCCGATTGCATTAGAAGGGGTTTCCATATTTTTTTTAAAGGACAGATCAAACAAAATCCTGGTATGTGTCCACCGGATTGATGATGAAATGCGGCCGAATGGTATTAAAATGAGGCCTTGGAAACATCATCGATCCGGCAGGACACTACGATAGTGATGCAGATAGATCATGATCTGTCCTTTAAAAAAAATATGGAAGCCCCTTCCTCCGAGAGACTTATTCGGAACATATTTATGACAACCCATATAATCACTCATCTTGCGTTTATATAATTCTGTTCGTAATCAGTAATCTCCCTCAAGAGCACATCGACAAGTTTATCCTGGGAAAATGTCTTTACGACCTCCCCCCTCTTGAAAAGAACCCCGCGGCCATCACCGCCCGCAATGCCGATGTCCGCTTCTTTGGCTTCACCGGGACCGTTGACCACGCAACCCATGATG
>Ga0164315_10002492_pt1 | contig 14089 bp, 10 predicted proteins | sample GuaBasSedimGuay6_FD_113737 | JGI IMG/M metagenome (GOLD analysis project Ga0164315, IMG submission 113737) | Subseafloor sediment microbial communities from Guaymas Basin, Gulf of California, Mexico - Guay6, Core 4569-2, 0-3 cm | ecosystem: Environmental > Aquatic > Marine > Hydrothermal vents... | reverse complement strand
TAACTACTCCTTAAAAACTATTAGTCCTACAGTTAATAGTGCCTATATTTACCTTCAACCGTTTTTAGCATCTGTTGTAGCAATCTTTGCCAGTAAGGATGAATTAACATGGACTAAGATTATTGCTGCAGTATTAATATTTTTGGGTGTTTACTTTGCAAGTCTGAAAAAAGCATAATTTTTTATTTGTCTTTTCGATCCACAGCCAAAACGAAATATCTAAAACAATAAAGAGTTAGTGGTGAGAAATCTCCTGAGGCACGGCCATGTTTTACTTCGGAGATGCATCCACTCCACTGCGTTTCGGTCGACATGACAGACTTTTATTTTATAGGCTTCACTTTTTCATTTGTTCATTTTGAGCGAAGCCGAAAGATCTCAGTTGTTGTTGGTTTATTTAGATGCGGATTTCGCGGTTTTAAGTGGATAGAGAAAATGGTATTGTATCATATTATCTATTACTTGAATTTTTTAGGCTTCCACAATTACTAATTTGTGTAAGTTTGTGTCAAAGAATTAATGAGAAATAATTAAAAATGGATATAAGTCAAATAATACCAAGAATAAAACATACATCATCAAATAATTTCTTTTTGCTTGCGGGCCCATGTGTGATTGAAAATGAAGAAATGGCCTTACCAATTGCAGAAAAGATACTTGAAATAACCAATAGGCTTGAAATACCTTTCGTTTTCAAATCATCATATAGAAAGGCAAACAGGTCACGATTGGATTCATTTAGCGGAATTGGAGATGAAAAAGCACTTAAAATTTTAAGAAATGTTTCCGAAAAACTTAGCATTCCTGTTGTTACAGATATTCATACAGCAGAAGAGGCTGCTATTGCCGCCGAATATGTTGATATTTTACAGATTCCGGCTTTTCTTTGCCGGCAAACAGACTTACTAATAGCTGCGGGAAAAACTGGCAAAACGGTAAATATTAAAAAGGGGCAATTCCTGTCGGGAGAAAGTATGCAATATACTGTTGATAAAGTAAAATCAGTTGGAAATGAAAAAATAATGCTCACAGAAAGAGGTAATATGTTTGGGTATAGTGATATGATGGTTGATTATAGGAATATACCTATAATGCAAAAAATAGGATATCCGGTAATTCTTGATGTTACCCATTCATTGCAACAACCAAATCAGAGTTTAGGGGTAACAGCTGGTCAGCCTGAACTTATTGAAATTATCGCCAAGGCAGGTGTAGCAACAGGAGTTGATGGAATATTTTTGGAAACTCATCCGAATCCTGCCCTTGCAAAATCTGATGGAGCAAATATGCTTAAACTTGAATTATTGGAAAACTTGCTGGAGAAACTCGTAAGAATCAGGAAATCTATTATGTGATATCTATTTCCTGACTATTCTCATTAAATTACCTGTTGCAGGATCAAAATAAAGTTGAGTATTATTTAATGGCGCCATTGATAATTTACCTAATTGACTGATTACCAAATTAACAGACTCATGTACTTTATCCTTAAAAAACACATTTACAGTTGTGTTTTCAGGAATCCTGTAATAGAGGTGATTATCCTTTTTTAATGGTTTATCAGGTAAGGAAGCGGTATTTCCATGTATCCTGAATTCCAAATCAATGCTATTTCCATTTCCTGTTTCCAGAATTGTCTTGCTGGTTTCACCTTTTTTGGTTATCACATATATGGTATATTTTTCTATGGATCTGACTTCTTTACCAAGAAATAGTTGCAGGTATTCATCCTCCATTTTTAATAATTGATAATCCATATACTCGATGCTACCACTATAATTAACTTCCTGATAACCTGTAAGTAAATTAAACCTCTGTTCTCTAATATTTTGAATTTTTAAGGCTGCATCATTAGCTTTATCTTTTTCACTTAAACCAACCCAACTTGTTTTGAACATAAACCTGTTGATAGTAACAGTATCAATATTTATTTTTCTTATTATGGTGTCGACAACTCTTTTTCTGTTGTAACCAGCAAAATATTTAAAATGTTCATCACCCTGATAAAACAGATTGGTTTGATTTATTGTTGATGAAGACAAATACAGTTTGTTCGGTTCTTCTTTCCCATTGTATGAAACCAAAGTACCTATATTCGATAATTGAAATATACTTTCCGGTTCATCCTTAGACTTCTCGGTTGGAAACTGAAGGTAATAAACTTCAGAAGGATCAGTCTCTGGAAATGTGGAAATATTCACATCTAATAAATTATAAATGTATTTATTTTCCTTGATGAAATCTGAAGTACCAAGGAAATCTTCCGAATAAGCAGATAAAGGCCCAGGTTTCTGATCAATTCTTTCCAAGGTTAAATCAATCCTAATTACAGTCTGGGGTAAAGAGTAATAAATACCTTGTAAGGCTGTATTAATACCATTATTTACTTTCTGTATTTTGTATTGTCCAATAGCAGGAATAGCAACTAATAAAATCAAAAAAATGCTTAGTGTTTTCTTCATCTTCTTTAAAAGAATTGATTTATAACAAAAGTAGCAATATTTTATAATAGTTGCTGGTTTTTGTATTTAAACTTAGGTTAATGGATTTTATACTCCATTAATTCCGACCAGGAATCAATAATAAAATTTGATTAAATAAACCATTTTGGTATATCCAATTAATGCTTAAAACCTCCTGTCGTATCAGCACTTTTGCTAGTAACTATTTTATGATCTTTAAAATAATCAAGCGCATGTATCAGGTCCTCCATAAATAAGTTCCCCAAATCTCTGCTAAAACCATGTCTGACTAAAATGCGCATCACTACCACCTCTTCCCTGTTAGGTGGTAAAGAATAAGCAGGTACCTGCCATCCTTTCATCATCAGTCGATCTGATAGGTCGAATAGAGAAAAGCCATACTCTTCACCTGCTTTTAATCTCCATATGAGAGCAGGAATTCCACTCTTTCCATTATAAACCACTTCAAAGGGACCAAGCTTATCTATTTGACTACCAAGATAAACAGCCGTTTCGTAACATGCATTATGAATCTTACTATAGCCTTCTTTACCTAATCTTAAAAAATTATAGTATTGAGTAACAATTTGTCCAGCTGGACGCGAAAAGTTAAGTGCAAAAGTTTTCATTTGACCACCAAGATAATTAACCTTGAAAACAAGCTCATCAGGTAAATCTTGCTCATTACGCCATAAAACCCAGCCAACTCCCAAAGGTGCCAGCCCAAATTTATGCCCTGAGACATTAATTGACTTAACTCTTGCCAGTCTGAAATCCCATTCTAATTCAGGCCTGGTAAAGGGTGCCAAAAAACCACCACTTGCTGCATCAACATGTATGGGAATATTTAATCCGGTCTCTTTTTGAAGTCTGTCAAGTGCTTCTGAAATTTCTTTTACTGGCTCATATTGCCCTGTGTGGGTAACACCCAAAGTAGGAACAACACCAATTGTATTTTCATCACATCGCTTTACTGCCTCTTCGGAATTTAAAATTAAACGACCATGCTCCATTGGTACCTCTCTCAACTCAATATCCCAATAAACTGCAAATTTATGCCAGCATATTTGTACCGGTCCACAAACTAAATTAGGTTTTTCAGTTGATTTCCCTGCTTTCCTCATTTTCTCACGCCATCTCCACTTCATAGCCATACCACCAAGCATAGCCGCCTCACTGGAACCAGTGGTTGAGCATCCTACAGTATTATCAGTTGAAGGAGAATTCCATAAATCAGCAAGCATGTTTACACATCGATTTTCAATTTCCGCTGTTTGCGGATACTCATCTTTATCGATCATGTTTTTATCCATGGCCTTATCCATTAACTTATGCACCTCTGGCTCAAGCCAGGTAGAACAAAAAGTAGCCAGATTTTGACGTGAATTTCCATCCATCATCAATTCATCATGAACACCCTGAAAAACACTATTAGATTCACTCTCCTCTTTAGGAAATTTATATTTTGGTAATTTTAGGCGTAATTCATCTGATGTAAATACATCATCAATTAGCAGATGCTTCACACTATCTTGATCGTGAAGTCCCATAGTTTTATCTTTTTAATGATTGAATTAATGAATGATTAAATTATCAAAAACTCTGTTTTCAATTTATTTTAAGAACAGCAGTTCACGATACTTTGGCAAAGGCCATAACTCATTGTCAACCAACAACTCAAGTTCATCGACATGATCTCTTATGATATCAAAATACTTCAGAACATTATTTCGATAAGCAAAGCCCTTCTCAGTAATATCCTTTATTCTATTTGCCACTTTTCTCTCTTCAACCATAAAATCAACCAATTCCTTAATGGCTGATATATGCTCAGATATTTGCTTAATTGTATTTATCTGATTACGTGAAAGTTTGATATAAAATTTTGAATCTAGTACCTCTTTTAAACCTTTTGTATTATCAATTAATCTGTTTTGATATTTAATGGCAGTTGGAAGAATATGATTTATAGCAACATCGCCCATTACTCTTGCTTCAATCTGGATTTTCTTTATATATTTTTCCATCTTGATTTCATATCTTGCCTCCAACTCTTTTCGGTTCATTACATCGTGACTCTCAAATAATTCTATTGTTTTATCCGACTTAAATGCTGCCAAAGCCTCAGGAGTTGACGCATTGTTAGACAAGCCTCTTTTCTTAGCCTCTTTTTTCCACTCATCACTATAGGAGTTACCTTCAAACCTAATATCTTTCGACTCCTTTATATATTTTTTAACAATATTAAAAACAGCGTCATCTTTCTTTAGTCCATCTTTAATTAGAACATCAACGTCGGCTTTAAACTTTGATAACTGATTAGCCATAATAGTATTAAGTACAAACATTGGCTTTGCCGTATTGGCAGATGAGCCAACGGCTCTAAACTCAAATTTATTACCTGTAAATGCAAAAGGTGAAGTTCTGTTACGATCAGTATTATCGAGTAATATTTCAGGGATCTTTGGAAATCCCAAGGAGCCAATTGTATTATTGGAAGATTTCAAAGCTGCCTTTGATGGCATATTTTCTATCTCGTTTAATGTGTTGGTTATTTGCTGTCCAACGAAAACAGAAATTATAGCTGGTGGTGCCTCATGGCCACCAAGTCGGAGATCATTACCCGCAGAAGCGATACTTGCTCTTATCAACTCTTCATTTTCATGAACACCTTTTAAAATGTTGGCTAAAAATGTTATAAATCTAAAATTATCCTTTTTATTCTTTCCCGGTGATAATAAATTAATTCCAGTATCGGTTGCAAGCGACCAATTATTATGTTTTCCTGAACCATTAACACCGGCATAAGGTTTTTCATGTAGAAGAACCTTAAAATCATGCCTTTTGGAAACGCTTTCCATTAGGTGCATTAATAGTTGATTGTGGTCGACGGCTATATTGGCTTCCTCAAAAACAGGCGCACACTCAAACTGACTGGGAGCAACTTCATTATGTCGGGTTTTTAGAGGAATCCCAAGTTTATGCGACTCTATTTCAAGTTCTTGCATAAAAGCCAAAGCCCTGCGGTTGATTGTTCCAAAATAATGATCAGAAAGTTGCTGATCCTTAGCTGAGGAATGTCCAAAAACTGTTTTTCCTGTCAGAATAAGATCGGGTCGTGCACTAAATAATGCATTATCTACCAGAAAATACTCTTGCTCCCAACCCAAAGTTGGATAGACTTTTTCAACGTCTTTGTCGAAATACTTACAAACCTGTGTCGCAATTTCATCCAGGGCTTTTATTGATCTTAAAAGTGGAGTTTTATAATCCAGCGACTCACCTGTATAAGAAACAAATATAGTTGGGATACAAAGTGTATTGTCGATAATAAATGCCGGTGAGGTAGGATCCCAGGCTGTATATCCTCTTGCCTCAAAAGTACTTCTTATTCCTCCACTCGGAAAACTTGAAGCATCAGGTTCCTGCTGGATTAGAGAACTTCCCTGAAACTCCTCAATTGCCTTGCCATTGGGCATTGGATTTACAAAAGAGTCATGCTTTTCCGCTGTAGAACCGGTTAATGGGTGAAACCAATGAGTATAATGTGTTGCTCCAATATTTGTTGCCCAGGCTTTCATCGCAGATGCTATTTGATCAGTAATTTTCCTGTCAATACGAATCCCCTCATTAATAGCTTGCATAACAACTTTAAAAGCCTCCTCAGTAAGATATTCTCTCATCACAGCTTGATTAAATGTCATTGAGCCGTAATAGTCTGAGACTTTTTTCGAAGGATATTTTACTTCAGTAACCTGTCTGTTAATAGTTTGCTCAAGAGCAACGAACCTAAAATTTGCCATATTATTTTTTTGTTTTTAAAAAAATCAAACCAATAAAAGTTAATGCACCATTTATTATTAATAATTCAAAGCCAATTTGGTATCCATTAAAAATCGCCTCAGAATAATGACTTATAAAGAAAGACACTATGGGCGAAACAATAGCAACCACGGGTACTAATTTATCATTTACTTTATATTTTGTAAAAAGTCCAAATGCAAACAAACCCAGCAAAGGTCCATAAGTATATCCAGCAAATGTAAATATTTGAGAAATAATTGCCTTATTATCAATTAACCCAAATAAAACTATGACAAAAATAATTATTGCAGCCATCACTAAATGAACTCTCTTTCTCCATCTTTTCAACAAGTTTTCAGCATTAGCATATTTCTTGTCAAGTTCAAGTATATCAATACTTACAGACGTTGTAAGTGATGTTAAAGCACTATCTGCACTGGAATAGGCTGCAGATATTAGTCCAATTATAAAAATAATTCCGGCTACTAAGCCTAAATGCTCAAATGCAATCGTTGGAAATAAGTGATCGGTTATGATTGGAACCTGAATATTAAATTTTTGTGAATAGATATAAAGTACGGCACCAAGAAAAAGAAAAATGAGATTAACCGGGATCAGAATAAGACTCAGGCTTGTCATATTTTTTTGAGCGTCCTTTAGATTTTTACAACTTAGATTTTTTTGCATCATATCCTGATCAAGCCCAGTCATTACTATTGTTATAAAAATGCCACTAAAAAATAGTTTTACAAAGTTTTGAGTTGAATCAATATCGGTAACAATTACGTTTGAAAGATCACTATTCCAGACCTCTTGAATCATTAGCCCCAGACTGACATCCATTTTATCCATTATCAGTGAAATGCTTATTATCACTGCTAAGAGCATGAATGTTGTTTGAAGAGTATCAGTCCAGACAATAGTTTTAATTCCACCTTTCATTGTGTATAACTGGATTAAGACCATGAACAAAACAACGGTAAACCAAAATGGAATTCCATAATGATCAAAAACAAAATACTGGAGCACACTGATAACTAAAAACATGCGAAATGATGCACCGATAACCCTTGATAATAAAAAGAAAGAAGCACCTGTTTTATAAGAATATCGACCAAAACGGGTATTAAGATAGGTGTATATTGATACAAGATTTAATTTGTAATAGAGAGGTAATAAAACCGTCGATATCACAGCATAACCTACTAGGTATCCAAATACAATTACAAAATAATTAAAATGAGTTGTGCCAACCCAGCCAGGAACTGAAATAAATGTAACTCCCGACAATGAAGCACCTATCATTCCATAGGCAACTACAAACCATGGAGATTTTTTGTTGCCAATAAAAAAACTCTGGTTGTCAGCATTGCGCGAAGTAAACCATGAAATACTAAAAATTGCTGCTGTGTATACAATGAATACCAGAAGTATGATTTGTGGATTCATATTATGGAAGATTTGTAGGTTGGAAGATGGAGTTCTGAGCCGTTATTGGCTTCCCAATTAAGAACACCCGTCATTGCGAGGAGGGATGACGAAGCAATCTCATTAAGTATTTTCAAGCAATATGATAGAGATTGCCGCGGACTCCTCCGTCGTCCTCGCAATGACGCAATACAAGTTTTCGGAAATGAGTTTAAAATTTGTTTACTTATCATTAGTTAAAATGTTCAACTTGTTTGCAAACTCAACTAATGAATCAACTTTTAAGTCAGCATTAATGCTGATATTTTCATCGGATTTATGAAGGATTGTCTTCATTCCTGCATTCTTTCCAAACATAATATCGCTGGCAGAATCACCAATCATTATGGATTTATTAAAATCTATTTCTGGAAAGTCCTTCTTTGCTTTTTCAGCCATCCATATGTGAGGTTTCCTACAGTTTTCAGGCTTGTCAGCAAGGTCTGTGCAAAAATAAATAGCGTCAATCTTCCCTCCATTTACAGAAATTTCCTTTTTCATATTTTCATGTATGGAGTTCAACTGATCAATATTCATAAGTCCTTTTCCTATTCCCTGTTGATTAGTAATGACAATAACGTATTTAAATAATTCTGAGAATGCTGTTATTGCCTCAACAACATCAGGCAGAAATTCATGTTTTTCCCATGAAGTTACATAACCACCAAATATCCTTTTATTTATCACACCATCCCTGTCGAGGAATAATGTCCAGGATTTATCAATTTCTGATATAAAATTCGCCATTCTTATTTTGGAAACATTTGGTTTTCAATTATTTCACAGATAATATGCCCGATCAAAATATGTGTTTCCTGAACACGGGCTGTATTATTAGAAGGTACCTGAATATTAAGTTTCGACTTTTCCTCAAGCAATCCTCCACCCTGTCCTGAGAATCCAAATGTGTACATCCCAATATCATTTGCTTTTTCAATTGCTTTAATAACATTTGCAGAATTTCCTGAGGTAGAAATTCCAATCAAAACATCGCCTTTTTTGCCTGCTGCCTCTACCATTCTACTATAAATATATTCATATCCATAGTCGTTACCAACTGCTGTTATATATGAAGTATTTACATGTAGTGCCTCTGCGTAAAGCGGAGGTCTGTCATACTGAAACCTACCTGATAATTCCGCTGCAATATGCTGAGCATCAGACGCACTACCACCATTTCCGCAGAGCAATACCTTTCCGCCATTTTTAAATGTGGTAATACAAACTTCGGCAATTTGTCTTATCTTATCAAGGTTTCTTCTCTCTTCGAGAAACTTCTGTTTGGTTTCTATTGAGTCCTTTATTATTTCTTCTATATTCATATTTTTTGAAAAATTCAAAATTAATATTTTTCACTAAGTGTTTTCTAATTATTTATTTTTTCATGACAACGACAAGCATTATTTTCACTCAGCGGTGCGGTCCGCAATGCTTTTTTTACTCAATGAGATCCTCAACCCTTATCATCAGTTTCTTCAGCCAGTAAATTTTCACGATAAGCCTTTAAGATATTTGCTCTTGAAACAAGCCCCATATAACGGTTTCCATCTATTACCATCAAATTATAATTGCCTGTACGATTAAATTTATTCATAACTTCCTGCAGATCTTCATTAATGGAAACCTTATCATCGCTAAGCATATGGTACAGATAATCTGTAACAGGGTTATCATACTTTTCTTTGTCAAACATATCCATCCTTATCTCTTCCAACGAGATTACGCCAATAAAAGTGTCATCATCGTCAACAACGGCAAAAATATTTCTTTTGGATTTTTTTACTGTCTCTACCAAATCGCCAAGTTTATCTTTTACATTTATCTTTAAAACATTGGTTTCTACCAGTTCTGAAATTTTCATTTGCTTTAAAACAGTTTTATCCCTTAAATGTAAGAATAGACCCTGTTCTATTAATCTTCTGTGAAAGAGTGAATGTTTATTGAAAGTTCTGGCAATTAAAAAAGCGATTGATGTTGAAAGCATCAGAGGAACGATTAGTTCGTAACCATTCGACATTTCAGCAATTAGGAAAATTGCTGTTAGGGGGGCTTGTAAAACACCACCTAAAACAGAAGCCATTCCGATGAGTGTAAAGTTACTTTCGTGAAGGTCGAGTGTTCCAAACACATTATTTATTGAACGTGAAAGTACAAATCCTGTCAAGCCTCCCATTACCGCGGCTGGAGCAAATATTCCGCCCACACCACCTGCTTCGGTTGTAAGTGTAGTTGCAAGAACCTTAAAAAGTATTAGAAACATTGAAAAGCCAACCAGGGTCCACATATTTTCTGAGTCCGCAAAAAATGAATTATTTAGAATATCTGTGGCATTTCCACCTACAATATGTCTTATTATTTCGTAACCCTCTGAATAAAGTGCCGGAAAGAAAAATAAAATCACTCCCAGTAAACCTCCACCAACAAATGCTTTTACCCAGAATGATTTGATATATGAAAATAATTTAATCACCTTAAAATGAGCATAATGAAAGTAGACAGAAACAAAACCTGCAATAACGCCCAGTACTACAAAATATGGTATATCACCAATATTAAAATCCTGCGATATTTTAAAGTGAACGAGGTATTGTTCTGACAGCAACATTTTTGTTGTAACAGCACCTGTTACAGATGCAATTAAAAGTGGAATAATAGCAGCTGTACTTAGGTCGAGGAGCAATACTTCAAATCCGAATATTACAGCAGCAATTGGTGTTGTAAATATTGAAGCCATTGCACCGGCAACACCACAGCCTATAAGAAGAGTTTTATGTTTGTAACTAAGTTTAAGAACTTGACCTAAATACGAACCAATAGATGCGCCAGTAGAAATAACAGGCGACTCAAGTCCTACCGAACCACCAAAGCCCGCCGTCAATGACCCACCGATAATGGAAGAAAATATTTTATGCCTACGCATACTTCCATCCAGTTTAGAAATAGCATATAAAATGCGTGGAACACCATGCCCAACATTGTCACGGACAATAAAGCGTAAGAATATTACCGTTAGTAATATACCAATTAAGGGGTAAATAAGAAAGAGATAAACACGCTGTGAGGAGTTATAAAAACTCAATAATCTGCCCTCTATGCCATAAACAGTTTCTTTAAGGATAAAAGCAGCAAAACCAGTAAATAAGCCAATAAAAATACTTAATAGTATCAGGAAAATAGTATCAGGTAAGTGTTTAACCCGCCATTGAAGAAATTTTGCAAAATAGTTTTGATTTCCCATTTATACTAAAGTAAACACAAAACTAAGAAGAAAATTGGATTTTTCGATTATGGAAATTTCAATATTGCAACCTACCTTAAAATCTCATTAGCATAATTCTCCCAACTCATTTCGCTTGAAGTTTCTGCTACATTTTCCCTGTTAATGGGTGTTTCAATTGATTTTATCATTGCTTTTCCCATGGAGACAATATCTTCAGTTTCTGCTATATAGCCATTAAATCCATCGACTACAGTTTCTGGAAAATGCCCAACATTAGTGGCTAGCATGGGCATATTAAAATTATAGCCAATGGACTCAACTCCTGATGGTGTTGCATAGGAATAAAACAACATTATAGCATCGCTAACCTGGAAGTATTTACCAACTGCTTCGTTGGGAACAAATTCATTGTCGATGTAAACTTCATTTTGCAATCCCAGTTCTTCCACTAATGCAAGCGGATTGTAATTTCTCTCATCATCCTGTTTTTTTAAGAAAATTGACTTTGCAAGTCCAAATGCGGCATTCTTAATCTTTGTAACTAGTTTTTTATTATCAAGGGTATTCCAGAACGATTCACCAACAATGAGAAGAGACACATCATCCCTCTGTTTAGTGACTAAATTAAATGCCTTAATAACATTGTGAAGTCCTTTATATTTTCGGATAAAACCAAAGAAAAGGAAAACGTGTTTTTTTAATTTAAGTTCCACCTTTGTTTTCTCAATACTAAACTCAGTATCTGGCTTAAACATATCATAAACAGGATGATACAGTTTTAATACTTTTTTGCCATTAGCAGTAATTTCATTTTCCCTTTCAATTATTTCGAATTTCTTCCTTGGGAATAAAACCTTTAATTCTTCAGCAGTCTTAAATGCATGAACTATGTATGAGTCAGCATGTTTAATGCCCATTTTTGTAAACCAATTATCCAACGCACTTCCCTCCTTTTGAATAACAAAATGAAGATCGAAGAATATTTCTGCTTTAGTTTTCGTTTTTAACTTACGTGCAATACTTCCCATTGGAAGTCCTTGAATAGCAATGGCCCACTGAAAAATAACCTTTGTAGGGTTTAGAGATGCAATCAGTTTTGCCGTCTGGTTCCAGGTTACTGGATTATTGTAATTAGTAAGATAATGTACTTTTATACCTGTACCTTCTAACTGATCAACTTTACTTTTACGGTCGATGAAGTCACGAGGGATTATTGCAGGATACTGCTGAGTCCAGGATACAATATGAACCTCGGTGTCTGCCATTTTATCAAAAGCCTTGGCCAAGGAAGTATTATAGTTGGCAATTCCTCCTTTAAACATTGGCCCAGGGCCGAAACAAACTATTGTGTTCTTGCTCATAACGCTCTTATTTCACGCAGCGATGCGGTGACGCAACGTTTATTTCTTTTCTCAACCACTCAACCACTCAACCATTTCTAAAGTCTACTCTTCGCTTTATTGTAAACTCTTCTCATTCCTTCTTCCAGAGAAATTTTTGCTTTCCAGCCAAATTTCTTCTCTACAAGGCTCATATCGCAATAGCGGGAATGAACTCCAACTGGCTTATCCAGAAGTGGCTTAATGGTTGGTTTGTAATTCGCAATTTTTGAAAATACATCAATTAACTCAAGGAAAGAAGTAAGTTTTCCAGAGCCAATATTGTATGCAGAACCATCGCTAACATTGTCAAGAAGAATAAAAATAAAGTCGATGATATCATCAATATGAACAAAGTCGCGGCCTTGTTTACCACTACCCCAAACTTCAAATGGATTTTCCATTTTTGCTGCACGCAATGCAATAGCAGGCACAGGATAATCGGTTTCCTGATCTTCACCATAACCTGAGAAAGGACGAATACAAACTATTGAAATTCCATAATGTTTGGCAGCAATCTGAGCCAAAAATTCACCTGTGAGTTTTGTCCAGCCATACGTCATATCAGGAGTACCAAGATTCTTTTTAAAATCGATATCACCTTCGCTCAGTGCAATTGCCCCATCGGTAGTTTGCAGACTAGTTGGATACTCTGCACTGGAGCTTGGATAAAGAACTCTCTGTGGTTTATGACGAGTCAACCAATAGAAAAACTCTGCATCAATGCTAAGATCAAGAGCAACCATTAATGGATCACCATCAATTTTCAAGCGACCACCAACTATTGCGGCAAAGTGAAATACATCACTAAACTTTTCAAAATCAATATTATATTTTTCCTGAATATGTCGCGGATTCTGTCGCATATAGAATAACAGATCTCTAAAGTCTCCTTTCCAAAACAACAATCTTCTCTCTTCACCAATCACTTCAAGATCATCATTCATTTTAGAATTATAGTCACCTTCAAGCCACTGCTCCGGATGCCTTCCTATTGAAAGGTCATCAACCATAAAAATCGTATCGGTAGTTGTGTTCAACAGCCTTTTCACCATATTTCTACCTACAAAGCCACAGCCTCCTGAAACCAAATGTATCTTCATTATCTTAATTTAATATTTATATTTATTATTGAAATCTTATCCCATTACTCGGAATATAACCAGAATTTTCAGGATTTAGTATTTGGAAAGTTAAGTTTTTTCTTTATGTGATAAATGTCTTTTTTTGCAGAATTCCTTGAAATCATTTCGCCAATGAAACCTGTCATAAATAACTGTGTACCAACCATCATAGCAAGTAAACCAAAATAAAACAAAGGTCGTTCCGTCATTCTGTACATTCCTTCAAAAAATTTGGCATATGCAAGATAAGTTGCAATGGCAAAACCTATAAAAAAAATAAAAGTTCCCAAAGCACCAAAGAAGTGCATAGGTCTTTGAGAAAATTTAGAAATAAAGTACAATGATAACAGGTCCAGATATCCTTTCAAAAATCTGTCGAGACCAAATTTCGTAATACCATATTTTCTTTTCTGGTGGACAACAACTTTCTCTCCTATTTTATTAAAGCCTTCTTTTCTTGCAATTATTGGGATATATCGATGCATTTCACCATAAACCTCAATATTTCTAACCACCTCATTCTTATATGCTTTCAAACCACAATTCATATCATGTAGTTTAGTTTTGAAAAGCCTGCGTGTTGTCCAGTTAAAGAATTTGGATGGCATATTTTTCATTAATTTGGAGTCGTAT
>Ga0164315_10002491_pt1 | contig 14090 bp, 10 predicted proteins | sample GuaBasSedimGuay6_FD_113737 | JGI IMG/M metagenome (GOLD analysis project Ga0164315, IMG submission 113737) | Subseafloor sediment microbial communities from Guaymas Basin, Gulf of California, Mexico - Guay6, Core 4569-2, 0-3 cm | ecosystem: Environmental > Aquatic > Marine > Hydrothermal vents... | reverse complement strand
CGGCTCTGTTGTTGTCTTAATTCAAATTCGTGTTCAATCTCAAAAGCACCGTAAAGGTTATAAATATGTTTAAACCCAGCATGATAAAGTGCTTTAAACAATGCCGTTTGCGTCAGCCAAAAAGAGTTGGCATTAGAAACGGAAGTCCATTCATGCTGACTGATCAAACCCTGTTCATATTCTTTATACCAACGCCCTTCATACCTTTTGCCTTCAGATTGATAAGAGGTGATCCCAGATAAGGCCGCTTTTGCAAAACAAGCAGACAATTGAGCATCAGATGGCGCGATATGCGTGTCTAAAAACACAATACTGGTATCGTGTGTGATCGCATTAAGCGTTTTGAAAAAACGCACGGGATCATCAAGGTGATAGAGCAATCCACAACATAACACGACATCAAACAAGCCATAAGTGTTGCTATTCAGGTTTTTCACATCAAGATGATAAAAACGTAAATTGGGTAAATTGAAATATTCAGCAATCAATTGACACTTCAAATAATTCGGTTCCCAACCCTCAACACCAACCACTTCCATATCTTCTCGCGCCATTTCAAACGATAATCCGCCTTCCAAACAACCCAAATCAATTAAGCGTAAGCCAGCTAAACTGCTTCCTTTGCTTGCTAACCCATACACATTATCTTTGATAACACGGGTTCGTGGATCATGCTCAATCAAGGGCTGATTGTCTAAAGTCGTTTCTGAAAGCGTTAACGGAATATTATGCGATGTCCATTTCATCTTCTTGATTTTATTCAAGAGTACGGCATTGGGATCAGCTAGTGTGTGCTGAATGAATTGATTCGTTTTAGTTTCTTTCATTAACGCTTCTTATCAAATCAAATAGTTATACAGAAAGGGCAACCTAAAGTTTGCACTCCATTGCAAAATAAATTTGGTTTGAAAATCCGGCCGCAAAATAAATTTTGCACTCCATTGCAAAATAAATTTTGTACTCCGGCCAGAGTTGGAAGGCCTACTCGCTATAGAAAGTATTTGCATACAAAAACACTATAAAATATCTTCTTCCAGTCTCAAAGCTTCTTCATATAACCGTGTAAAAAATTGTAATTGGCGTACACGTTCAAAAGCGGCTTGATAATCAGGTTGTGCAAATTGCCGACTTAACATTTCAATCAACTCTTTCTGCGCCTGTTCAACCCGACTTAAAAACGTATTTAAAGCCTCAAGAGGCTGTTTTTGTTGCTTAATTTCGGCCAATTCTTCACGCAATTCCATTTGTGCCATTAAAAAGGCACTCTCCATCGCAATCGTGTTGTCATGGGTATCTATACCTTGCAATTGCAACAAATAAAGGCCACGATTCAGCGGCGTTTTTAAGGTTTGAAAGGCTTCATTGATTTGAATCGCCTTTTGCATCGCCAAACGACGTTCCCTGTCAGGTGCCTGAGCATATTTATCAGGATGTACAGCACGTTGTAAATCCCGATAACGTTGTGCAAGAATATCAGTATCGATATCAAACGATATCGGTAAATCAAACACTTCAAAATGATTTGCAAACATGTCAGTTATCACATTCCGATTTACACATTAAAGCTTTCGCCACAACCACATTGATCTTTGATATTGGGATTGTTGAATTGAAAGCCTTCATTTAAGCCTTCCCGCACATAATCCAGTTCAGTGCCATCAAGGTAAACGAGGCTTTTCGGATCAACGAGGATTTTTATCCCTTGTGATTCAAAAACCTGATCCTCTTCCTCAACTTGATCCGCAAATTCCATCACATACGCCATGCCAGAACAACCCGATGTTTTGACACCAAGGCGTAAACCAACACCTTTTCCTCGATTAGTCAAACTTTTTTCAACGTGTTTTGCGGCTTTTTGGGTTAGGGTTAATGCCATTTTTTTCAATACCTCATATAGATTAGAGTTTTGATTTCATAATTAAATGTGCCTTAAAAAGAAATCAGCTCATTTATGAAAAATGAACTTTGGTTAAAATGTGATTAATTCAAATTTCATTTTTATTAATTGGGTTGATAATCAGAATTTAAAGCACGCAATGAATGAGTACAGCGGATCAGGGGATTGAACGGATTGTATGAGGGGGAGTGGTGAAAGTCATGGGGGTTACTCTAATCAGAGAACTCTAGCGTCTCTTGCGCCTCTTGCGCCTCTTGCGTTAAAAGAATGAGTACAGCGGATCAGGGGATTGAACTTCTATTCTGAGTGGGAGTGGTGAAAGTCATGGGGGAGCAATCTAGCACCTCTTGCGCCTCTTGCGTTAAAAAGATTTAAAGAAAACGCAAAAGGCGCAAAAGACGCAAAAGGCGCAAATTTGTCAATTCTTTGCGTCTCTTGCGCCTCTTGCGCCTCTTGCGTTAAAAAAAAGTACCCGATAAGTGGAAACCGCCCGGGAGCCAATCCGATCAATCCCCTGATCCGTTGTACTAGGGTTCCTGTCAACTTGGCAATCAGGTTTTGACGTTTGCGGTTGTCTCAATGGGCTTCTTTGCCCTACCCCAGGGTAAAAATAGTTAGATTAAAAATCAATAAGTTATAAAACCCGTTTTGACATCGACACCCCGTTTTTGGCCTACCCCCAAAACCTCAACACGTTGCTGATTTTAAAGGTTTTTTTGAAAACAAGGCCTTGTCAAAACGCGATCTCATTTTTGATTAATTAGCAGAGATGCTAAGCATCGCGTCTCTACCCCTCATTAATCGCATTTTTTAAATTTTATCTCAATAAAATCAACAACAAACAGAATGCGTCTATTAAGTTTTTTATGCCCTCATTGAGTAAGGCAATTAAAACAAGTTATTGAAATATCAGTCTTTTTGTGTTGTTGGCCTATTTCGATAGCTGCTATTTTTAAAGGGCGAAAAATCGGCTTTTTTAGGCCTTTTTGCGATCTCAGTTTTTAACGGTGTGAAAAATACTGATAACGGGCTTTTATCATCGTGAAAAAACGGGGGTAGTTTACATCATGTCGTTTCGTATTGCAAACCCTTGTGGCAGAAAATAACGTCTTAAATCTCTAATAGATTGAAATTTTAATGGTTTTTGTTTGAGATAGATATAGGATTAAATGCTGATTAATCTTTAAAGAAAACGCAAAAGACGCAAGAGACGCAAGAGACGCTAAAGGCGTTCGGTAGAAAAATCTAGCGTTTCTTGCGTGATTGGCCTAATGTCCAAGGCTATTGCCCGCTAAAGTATAGCCCTGCGATAACAAGGCATTGACGGGATCAAGCGGCGGGCGGCGATTACGCTCTTTAAAACGCCCGCGCATTATCCCTCAATATGGCGAATTAATTCATTAATCAAGTACACAAATTCTCTTGGCCTACTGATTTTGGGTTTGACAGTGCTTTGCTGACAGTGATTGAGATAATTCATAATTTTTTTATAAATCAATTGCTTAGCCTGACGATGTTCATATTTTGATAGGCCTATTTTTTTTAACATTTCTCCCGCAAAAGCGGGGATCAGATTTTTGATATAGGCGCTGTCTTTGAAATAAGTATAAATCTTATCGGTGTTTTCGGCTGGCCCTACGTCAATGATCACAGCGGGCATCAGGTTGTCATTTCTCATGTTGTCTGATTGGATAACGAATTGTGCGGGTTTTAAATCGACGATACTTCTACCCACCCATTCTCTGTTATTGTTATATTGTAGGGTAAATAACCAGCTTTGTAGCATGGTATTGCAAATATGAATGATTGCATTGAGTTTATCGCTCGGCCCAAATTCATTGCGCTCCAGTATTTTTCGTCCATCATAACCGACAATAAAGCCACCAATTGTGATGGCATTGATGCCTAAATTAACAAGCAAACGTTTGAGTTCACGATCTTCAATATAGACAAATTGTTCAAAATAGTGACGACAGTCGTTGTCTTGATAGATTTTATTGGATTGAAATCTTGTCCAAATGCCTCTGACATCAATACCGGTTTTCGCTTGTTTTTCAAATTCCTGATAGACTCTGATTTCATCTATCAAAATGTCTATTAATTCGTGATCATCCGTTTCCAGATTGATTTTGTATTGTTCAGCACTGTCATACGTTTTATCGCCTTCTTTCATAAATCCTTTGCTATTGTACAGTCTGATACCAAAGGTTAAGTTGATTGGCTGATCTATTGAGACACCGAACACAAATTTAGAGGCCCCTGCGCCGGCAGCATAAACGGTTAATGTGTTGATCGTTTTGATCGTTGGTTCATCTTGATAGCCATACAATCTTAATATGTCTGGATAATACCGTTCTAAAAATCGTTTGATCACGGCTTCCATTTCATCTTGTATAAACTCATAACCAGCATAATCTCTGAGGAATTCGTCGTGATTAACGGTAATGGGGGGTGTCATCATGTGGTGTCAGCTGTGGAAAAGGTATTGGATAGGTGCAAACTATGTTCGTTTGCCAATTTTCCAAATTTTAGTTCTAATTTTTGTGGCATTTTCCGATTTATAGCGTTTCCCGATTGAATAAAGTACAAATTATTTATTTGATTTGATTGAAAAATTTTGCGGCCCTCTTTTCGTTCCAAATTTATTTTGCGGCCCTCTTTTCGTTCCAAATTTATTTTGCGGCCCTCTTTTCGTTCCAAATTTATTTTGCGGCCCTCTTTTCGTTCCAAATTTATTTTGCGGTTAGATTTTCTTGATATGAGTGTACTGTATTCAATCGGGAAACGCTATAATAAAGTAAACTCATGACACAAAATAACAAGGAACGAAAAAAACCGCAAAATGAATTTGGAACGAAAATCAGGCCGCAAAATGAATTTGGAACGAAAATCAGGCCGCAAAATGAATTTTGCACTCCAATAAACCGCAAAATGAATTTGGAACGAAAATCAGGCCGCAAAATGAATTTTGCACTCCAATAAACCGCAAAATAAATTTTTGACTAAAATCAGGCAGTAAAAAATACGCTTCTTTATGAATTAAACCGGTGGTAAATATGACATGGCTATCTAGGTTGTGATGGTTTATTTCTAGTTCATTGTATAAGTTATCAAATATTTCTTCGGTATCTTGAAAGGAGTAATTGTCTATGTTTGCCTTTTGAATATCTAAATCTATAATGGCAAAAAGTTTATTGATGTCAAGATAACTGTTTTTTGGATGGGCCACATGTAATGCTTTTAATTCACTATAAACTTTAATGACATCACTTCTACCACCGCAGTTAAAAAATTGAGGAGCGTTGTTTTTCCTCATATTTTTGGGTAAACAGGCTTTATAGAAATCGGCATATGGTTTACGCTCAAGGTTTCTATACATCGTTGGATTGAGTCCAACGTTTTTTACGCTGCTAATATCACCTTCGCATAAAATCACGGCCTTATATTTTATCCTTTTTGAAGACATAATATTTTTGACGTGATTTTCTAATTCATCTGCGGTTAAACTCATTTCTTATTCGTCTTGATGAGCTTGGGTTCTAATTCTTTAACATGAGATGGCGTTAAAGCCTGACACAGTTCATAAGAATGGGTGGCTAATATAAATTGATTATTGTTTGACCATTCTTGTAATTCATTCACAATTTCATATTGCCAATCGGGATGTAAACCGATTTCTATCTCATCCATTAAGACAAGGGCATCTTCTATGCCATAATATTTTAACCAAATATAGATGCTTAGCTTTTTTAATTCACCATGACTTAAATCCTCTGGCAATAATGTCGCTTCATCATCTTCTAATTTAAAAACGATGTTTGACAGTTGTTTATTGACTGTAATGGTTTTATCAATTAAAAAACCATTTAATGCTGTGCTTAAGTTTTTAAAATGATCGCCATATCTTCCCTTTTCTAAGGCCTCTTCAAAATCTTTATCCCTTGCCTTTTCAAAAGATTTAATGATCAAATCGGTTGAGACAAAGTCATAAGGAAAAAAACCGGTTAGCTTTTCTTTGGCTTTATTGAGATTATCAATATAATTGATTATGCCACTTTCTCTTGAAAAAAACGTTTCTTTTTCTTGAGCCGATAAAAATAAAAAAACTTGCGTACTTGGCGCGGCTAAATAGACTTTATCTGACATTTTTGTCAAAATATCCGTATCATCAATATTGGTTTGACATAACAAGACTTTCTCATCAGCAAAATGAGTCACATATAACATCTCTTTTGATCTCAAAAGCTGGCGTATTGTGGACTGCTTATTTTGTTCCTCTTTTAGCATTAACTCTAAATCATTCTCATGATTCAGCATTGCTATTATAGGATCGTAATAAGTGATCTAGCCATTTTTTATACTCATCAACTGTGCCGTGATTTCTGGCGATTTCATATAATTCACGATCTGTTTTGCTATTGAGGTATTGCGACAATTCCAGCCAGCGCAATGGGCTGACTCTATTCGAGGTATTCATTTCCTCTTCCAATTTTAAGAGAGATGAATATTTGGCTTTTAAGGGCTTATTTTCTTCTAATTTTTGTTCAAGTTCCTCTATATCTAAAAAAACGTTTAAGTTTTGCCCTTCAAAATTGTTATCAGACACGATAAATTCTAAGTCAAATGCTTTGTCATCATGTCTGATCTCAAATTTTTCTAACGTCGTTACAGTGTCGCGCTTGGTAAACGTTAATGTCGATAAAAGATTCACTAAATATTGATGTCTTTGTTTATTAAAGGAACAATGTAATAAAGTAAAGACTAATTGTAATAGCGTACTTTTTCCCCCCCCATTCAGGCTGCCCAATGGAAAGAGAGTTGGTGTAAATTCTTCTTCAAATTGTATCTCTATGTCTTTTAATACCCTGAAATTTGCTATTGAATTTTTTTTGATAAACATTTTAAGGCCTCTTGTGTTAAAGAAAACAGAATAAGAATTTTTTTGTTTTTTTGAAGGCACGATTAGATAACTTAGTGCATGGCAAAATCGCGATATATTTTAAACACGAAAACAGAAAATGCAAGTGGTGTGTCGTACTCAACAGAATTTGACACAGAAAATGTGGGTACGAACAAATCTCAAAATGTGATAGAAGGCTGATATGTCACATTTAGCTTCGCTGGCCTTCGGCTCACGCAAAAGTTGCGCGCAACTTTTGCGTGAGCCGAAGGCCAGCGAAGCTAAATGTGACATATCAGCCTTCTATCACATTTTGAGATTTGTTCGTACCCACATTTTCTGTGTCAAATTCTGTTGAGTACGACACACCACTTGCATTTTCTGTTTTCGTGTTTAAAATATATCGCGATTTTGCCATGCACTAAGTTATCTAATCGTGCCTTCAAAAAAACAAAAAAATTCTTATTCTGTTTTCTTTAACACAAGAGGCCTTAAAATGTTTATCAAAAAAAATTCAATAGCAAATTTCAGGGTATTAAAAGACATAGAGATACAATTTGAAGAAGAATTTACACCAACTCTCTTTCCATTGGGCAGCCTGAATGGGGGGGGAAAAAGTACGCTATTACAATTAGTCTTTACTTTATTACATTGTTCCTTTAATAAACAAAGACATCAATATTTAGTGAATCTTTTATCGACATTAACGTTTACCAAGCGCGACACTGTAACGACGTTAGAAAAATTTGAGATCAGACATGATGACAAAGCATTTGACTTAGAATTTATCGTGTCTGATAACAATTTTGAAGGGCAAAACTTAAACGTTTTTTTAGATATAGAGGAACTTGAACAAAAATTAGAAGAAAATAAGCCCTTAAAAGCCAAATATTCATCTCTCTTAAAATTGGAAGAGGAAATGAATACCTCGAATAGAGTCAGCCCATTGCGCTGGCTGGAATTGTCGCAATACCTCAATAGCAAAACAGATCGTGAATTATATGAAATCGCCAGAAATCACGGCACAGTTGATGAGTATAAAAAATGGCTAGATCACTTATTACGATCCTATAATAGCAATGCTGAATCATGAGAATGATTTAGAGTTAATGCTAAAAGAGGAACAAAATAAGCAGTCCACAATACGCCAGCTTTTGAGATCAAAAGAGATGTTATATGTGACTCATTTTGCTGATGAGAAAGTCTTGTTATGTCAAACCAATATTGATGATACGGATATTTTGACAAAAATGTCAGATAAAGTCTATTTAGCCGCGCCAAGTACGCAAGTTTTTTTATTTTTATCGGCTCAAGAAAAAGAAACGTTTTTTTCAAGAGAAAGTGGCATAATCAATTATATTGATAATCTCAATAAAGCCAAAGAAAAGCTAACCGGTTTTTTTCCTTATGACTTTGTCTCAACCGATTTGATCATTAAATCTTTTGAAAAGGCAAGGGATAAAGATTTTGAAGAGGCCTTAGAAAAGGGAAGATATGGCGATCATTTTAAAAACTTAAGCACAGCATTAAATGGTTTTTTAATTGATAAAACCATTACAGTCAATAAACAACTGTCAAACATCGTTTTTAAATTAGAAGATGATGAAGCGACATTATTGCCAGAGGATTTAAGTCATGGTGAATTAAAAAAGCTAAGCATCTATATTTGGTTAAAATATTATGGCATAGAAGATGCCCTTGTCTTAATGGATGAGATAGAAATCGGTTTACATCCCGATTGGCAATATGAAATTGTGAATGAATTACAAGAATGGTCAAACAATAATCAATTTATATTAGCCACCCATTCTTATGAACTGTGTCAGGCTTTAACGCCATCTCATGTTAAAGAATTAGAACCCAAGCTCATCAAGACGAATAAGAAATGAGTTTAACCGCAGATGAATTAGAAAATCACGTCAAAAATATTATGTCTTCAAAAAGGATAAAATATAAGGCCGTGATTTTATGCGAAGGTGATATTAGCAGCGTAAAAAACGTTGGACTCAATCCAACGATGTATAGAAACCTTGAGCGTAAACCATATGCCGATTTCTATAAAGCCTGTTTACCCAAAAATATGAGGAAAAACAACGCTCCTCAATTTTTTAACTGCGGTGGTAGAAGTGATGTCATTAAAGTTTATAGTGAATTAAAAGCATTACATGTGGCCCATCCAAAAAACAGTTATCTTGACATCAATAAACTTTTTGCCATTATAGATTTAGATATTCAAAAGGCAAACATAGACAATTACTCCTTTCAAGATACCGAAGAAATATTTGATAACTTATACAATGAACTAGAAATAAACCATCACAACCTAGATAGCCATGTCATATTTACCACCGGTTTAATTCATAAAGAAGCGTATTTTTTACTGCCTGATTTTAGTCAAAAATTTATTTTGCGGTTTATTGGAGTGCAAAATTCATTTTGCGGCCTGATTTTCGTTCCAAATTCATTTTGCGGTTTATTGGAGTGCAAAATTCATTTTGCGGCCTGATTTTCGTTCCAAATTCATTTTGCGGCCTGATTTTCGTTCCAAATTCATTTTGCGGTTTTTTTCGTTCCTTGTTATTTTGTGTCATGAGTTTACTTTATTATAGCGTTTCCCGATTGAATACAGTACACTCATATCAAGAAAATCTAACCGCAAAATAAATTTGGAACGAAAAGAGGGCCGCAAAATAAATTTGGAACGAAAAGAGGGCCGCAAAATAAATTTGGAACGAAAAGAGGGCCGCAAAATAAATTTGGAACGAAAAGAGGGCCGCAAAATTTTTCAATCAAATCAAATAAATAATTTGTACTTTATTCAATCGGGAAACGCTATAAATCGGAAAATGCCACAAAAATTAGAACTAAAATTTGGAAAATTGGCAAACGAACATAGTTTGCACCTATCCAATACCTTTTCCACAGCTGACACCACATGATGACACCCCCCATTACCGTTAATCACGACGAATTCCTCAGAGATTATGCTGGTTATGAGTTTATACAAGATGAAATGGAAGCCGTGATCAAACGATTTTTAGAACGGTATTATCCAGACATATTAAGATTGTATGGCTATCAAGATGAACCAACGATCAAAACGATCAACACATTAACCGTTTATGCTGCCGGCGCAGGGGCCTCTAAATTTGTGTTCGGTGTCTCAATAGATCAGCCAATCAACTTAACCTTTGGTATCAGACTGTACAATAGCAAAGGATTTATGAAAGAAGGCGATAAAACGTATGACAGTGCTGAACAATACAAAATCAATCTGGAAACGGATGATCACGAATTAATAGACATTTTGATAGATGAAATCAGAGTCTATCAGGAATTTGAAAAACAAGCGAAAACCGGTATTGATGTCAGAGGCATTTGGACAAGATTTCAATCCAATAAAATCTATCAAGACAACGACTGTCGTCACTATTTTGAACAATTTGTCTATATTGAAGATCGTGAACTCAAACGTTTGCTTGTTAATTTAGGCATCAATGCCATCACAATTGGTGGCTTTATTGTCGGTTATGATGGACGAAAAATACTGGAGCGCAATGAATTTGGGCCGAGCGATAAACTCAATGCAATCATTCATATTTGCAATACCATGCTACAAAGCTGGTTATTTACCCTACAATATAACAATAACAGAGAATGGGTGGGTAGAAGTATCGTCGATTTAAAACCCGCACAATTCGTTATCCAATCAGACAACATGAGAAATGACAACCTGATGCCCGCTGTGATCATTGACGTAGGGCCAGCCGAAAACACCGATAAGATTTATACTTATTTCAAAGACAGCGCCTATATCAAAAATCTGATCCCCGCTTTTGCGGGAGAAATGTTAAAAAAAATAGGCCTATCAAAATATGAACATCGTCAGGCTAAGCAATTGATTTATAAAAAAATTATGAATTATCTCAATCACTGTCAGCAAAGCACTGTCAAACCCAAAATCAGTAGGCCAAGAGAATTTGTGTACTTGATTAATGAATTAATTCGCCATATTGAGGGATAATGCGCGGGCGTTTTAAAGAGCGTAATCGCCGCCCGCCGCTTGATCCCGTCAATGCCTTGTTATCGCAGGGCTATACTTTAGCGGGCAATAGCCTTGGACATTAGGCCAATCACGCAAGAAACGCTAGATTTTTCTACCGAACGCCTTTAGCGTCTCTTGCGTCTCTTGCGTCTTTTGCGTTTTCTTTAAAGATTAATCAGCATTTAATCCTATATCTATCTCAAACAAAAACCATTAAAATTTCAATCTATTAGAGATTTAAGACGTTATTTTCTGCCACAAGGGTTTGCAATACGAAACGACATGATGTAAACTACCCCCGTTTTTTCACGATGATAAAAGCCCGTTATCAGTATTTTTCACACCGTTAAAAACTGAGATCGCAAAAAGGCCTAAAAAAGCCGATTTTTCGCCCTTTAAAAATAGCAGCTATCGAAATAGGCCAACAACACAAAAAGACTGATATTTCAATAACTTGTTTTAATTGCCTTACTCAATGAGGGCATAAAAAACTTAATAGACGCATTCTGTTTGTTGTTGATTTTATTGAGATAAAATTTAAAAAATGCGATTAATGAGGGGTAGAGACGCGATGCTTAGCATCTCTGCTAATTAATCAAAAATGAGATCGCGTTTTGACAAGGCCTTGTTTTCAAAAAAACCTTTAAAATCAGCAACGTGTTGAGGTTTTGGGGGTAGGCCAAAAACGGGGTGTCGATGTCAAAACGGGTTTTATAACTTATTGATTTTTAATCTAACTATTTTTACCCTGGGGTAGGGCAAAGAAGCCCATTGAGACAACCGCAAACGTCAAAACCTGATTGCCAAGTTGACAGGAACCCTAGTACAACGGATCAGGGGATTGATCGGATTGGCTCCCGGGCGGTTTCCACTTATCGGGTACTTTTTTTTAACGCAAGAGGCGCAAGAGGCGCAAGAGACGCAAAGAATTGACAAATTTGCGCCTTTTGCGTCTTTTGCGCCTTTTGCGTTTTCTTTAAATCTTTTTAACGCAAGAGGCGCAAGAGGTGCTAGATTGCTCCCCCATGACTTTCACCACTCCCACTCAGAATAGAAGTTCAATCCCCTGATCCGCTGTACTCATTCTTTTAACGCAAGAGGCGCAAGAGGCGCAAGAGACGCTAGAGTTCTCTGATTAGAGTAACCCCCATGACTTTCACCACTCCCCCTCATACAATCCGTTCAATCCCCTGATCCGCTGTACTCATTCATTGCGTGCTTTAAATTCTGATTATCAACCCAATTAATAAAAATGAAATTTGAATTAATCACATTTTAACCAAAGTTCATTTTTCATAAATGAGCTGATTTCTTTTTAAGGCACATTTAATTATGAAATCAAAACTCTAATCTATATGAGGTATTGAAAAAAATGGCATTAACCCTAACCCAAAAAGCCGCAAAACACGTTGAAAAAAGTTTGACTAATCGAGGAAAAGGTGTTGGTTTACGCCTTGGTGTCAAAACATCGGGTTGTTCTGGCATGGCGTATGTGATGGAATTTGCGGATCAAGTTGAGGAAGAGGATCAGGTTTTTGAATCACAAGGGATAAAAATCCTCGTTGATCCGAAAAGCCTCGTTTACCTTGATGGCACTGAACTGGATTATGTGCGGGAAGGCTTAAATGAAGGCTTTCAATTCAACAATCCCAATATCAAAGATCAATGTGGTTGTGGCGAAAGCTTTAATGTGTAAATCGGAATGTGATAACTGACATGTTTGCAAATCATTTTGAAGTGTTTGATTTACCGATATCGTTTGATATCGATACTGATATTCTTGCACAACGTTATCGGGATTTACAACGTGCTGTACATCCTGATAAATATGCTCAGGCACCTGACAGGGAACGTCGTTTGGCGATGCAAAAGGCGATTCAAATCAATGAAGCCTTTCAAACCTTAAAAACGCCGCTGAATCGTGGCCTTTATTTGTTGCAATTGCAAGGTATAGATACCCATGACAACACGATTGCGATGGAGAGTGCCTTTTTAATGGCACAAATGGAATTGCGTGAAGAATTGGCCGAAATTAAGCAACAAAAACAGCCTCTTGAGGCTTTAAATACGTTTTTAAGTCGGGTTGAACAGGCGCAGAAAGAGTTGATTGAAATGTTAAGTCGGCAATTTGCACAACCTGATTATCAAGCCGCTTTTGAACGTGTACGCCAATTACAATTTTTTACACGGTTATATGAAGAAGCTTTGAGACTGGAAGAAGATATTTTATAGTGTTTTTGTATGCAAATACTTTCTATAGCGAGTAGGCCTTCCAACTCTGGCCGGAGTACAAAATTTATTTTGCAATGGAGTGCAAAATTTATTTTGCGGCCGGATTTTCAAACCAAATTTATTTTGCAATGGAGTGCAAACTTTAGGTTGCCCTTTCTGTATAACTATTTGATTTGATAAGAAGCGTTAATGAAAGAAACTAAAACGAATCAATTCATTCAGCACACACTAGCTGATCCCAATGCCGTACTCTTGAATAAAATCAAGAAGATGAAATGGACATCGCATAATATTCCGTTAACGCTTTCAGAAACGACTTTAGACAATCAGCCCTTGATTGAGCATGATCCACGAACCCGTGTTATCAAAGATAATGTGTATGGGTTAGCAAGCAAAGGAAGCAGTTTAGCTGGCTTACGCTTAATTGATTTGGGTTGTTTGGAAGGCGGATTATCGTTTGAAATGGCGCGAGAAGATATGGAAGTGGTTGGTGTTGAGGGTTGGGAACCGAATTATTTGAAGTGTCAATTGATTGCTGAATATTTCAATTTACCCAATTTACGTTTTTATCATCTTGATGTGAAAAACCTGAATAGCAACACTTATGGCTTGTTTGATGTCGTGTTATGTTGTGGATTGCTCTATCACCTTGATGATCCCGTGCGTTTTTTCAAAACGCTTAATGCGATCACACACGATACCAGTATTGTGTTTTTAGACACGCATATCGCGCCATCTGATGCTCAATTGTCTGCTTGTTTTGCAAAAGCGGCCTTATCTGGGATCACCTCTTATCAATCTGAAGGCAAAAGGTATGAAGGGCGTTGGTATAAAGAATATGAACAGGGTTTGATCAGTCAGCATGAATGGACTTCCGTTTCTAATGCCAACTCTTTTTGGCTGACGCAAACGGCATTGTTTAAAGCACTTTATCATGCTGGGTTTAAACATATTTATAACCTTTACGGTGCTTTTGAGATTGAACACGAATTTGAATTAAGACAACAACAGAGCCG
>Ga0164315_10002490_pt1 | contig 14091 bp, 9 predicted proteins | sample GuaBasSedimGuay6_FD_113737 | JGI IMG/M metagenome (GOLD analysis project Ga0164315, IMG submission 113737) | Subseafloor sediment microbial communities from Guaymas Basin, Gulf of California, Mexico - Guay6, Core 4569-2, 0-3 cm | ecosystem: Environmental > Aquatic > Marine > Hydrothermal vents >... | reverse complement strand
TGCCAATTTGAGCCGGGCCAGCACTGCGCAGGGCAGCGGCTTGTTCTCGCATTCCGCGCCATTCGATCGTAGCAGGGTCGTGCGGGGGCAGAGCAGATGGTAATCCCGCAGGGTGTGCACCACCGGGATATTCCGTTCGCGGGCCGCCTGCCAAACCACGGGGGTCATGCCCACGATGGTGTTGGTGTGGAGCAGGTCGGGTCGGGTGCGGTCCAGGGCTTCGCGGGCCAGCTTCAGCCAGCGGGGAGAATGAACGGCGGCGAAGTGATGCAGGCCGCGGATCAGGATCCCCGGCGCGGGGGCCGGACCCCCATCCCGGTAAAGGTCGTAGAACCCAGCGGACGTGGCCTCGAACACCTGTCCGCCGGTGTCGCCGAGAGGTCGCGTGGACAGGCCGGCGGGGCCGTCGCGGCGACCGCTGGTGGCCAGGGCGTCCACCTGCCAACCCCGCTGGGCCAATTGCAGGGCCAGCAGGTGGGACGAGATCTCCGCCCCCCCGATCACGTTGGGAAAGAAGATGCTGTTCTGCACGAGGATCTTCACGCGGTGTTCTCCTGTCGGTGCTTTTCGAGCCAGAGCAGCAGGGCGCGGGCGTACTCCTGGTCCAGGTCGGCGCTGCCCTCGTGGTGCCGCCACCCGGCGGGGCCGCGCCGGAAGTGGCCGGGGGCGTGGTCGAGGGTGTAGGTGCCGAAGTGCAGCGCCTGGTATTCGATGAGCCGGCACTTGCCCCTGGCTGCCACGATATCCAGTGAGACCAGGGGTACGTCCAGGCGCGCGAAGGTGTCGGAGGCCAGATCGAGTACCGCGTCAGGCGGCGTTTTCCAGCTGAACATGCCACTGCCGCTGGCCCGGAAATCACCCTGTCGCACTCCACGCCTCAGTACCCAGCAGCGGTCACCAAAAACCAGCACCTTCCAGTCGTTGGTGGCGCCGGGCACGTATTGCTGCACTACGAATGGTCCGCCATATACGCAGTCCTCGTACTGTTCGGGACGGTAGCGTCCCCGCAGGATCCAACGTTTGAGCCACTGCTTCAGGCTGTATATCGCCAGCCCCGGCGGCCGGTTCAGGCGGCGCACCCGCCGGCGCAGGGCGTCCGCGTCACTCACCAGGGAGACGCCGGTGCTCTGGAAGCCCGCCGCCGTCTTGAGTACCGCCGGGTAGGCCAGATCGTCTATGTGTCCGGTCAGGCCCTTGAGGTTGCCGAAGAGCCGTGCAGCCAGGGGGGCGAGGCCCAGGCGCCGTCGCAGCAGTTCCTGGTATAGCTTGTCCTCGTGGGCGCGGAAGATCTCGTAGCGGGGCACCAGTTCGTTGGACCGGGACAACTCGAACAGCAGGTCGTCCACGAAGCGCCGGTAGCCAGGTTCCTGACTGCTGGTGTAGTGGATGATGCACTCGCCGGGCAGTTCGCCGCTATTGGCCACATCCTCGAAGGTGCGGATATCCACGGTCCAGCCGGCTTCGCGCAGATTCTCCCCGAGGGCTTCCACGTCGAGACTCTCGTATTCCTGCACCCGTTGGCGCAGGGCATCCCGGTAATCGAGCAGCAGCGTCAGGCGGCGATCACGCCAGGCTTTCACGTCGTCTCCCATCGTTGGCTCCGACGGAACCAGAGCAGCGGTCCGGCGGCCAGGGGCAGGTACGCGGTGGCGCCGGCGACTATGCGCAGGGCGACGTGCCAGGCCGCACCGACCCTGACTACGAGCACCATGGCCAGGACCGCGGGGACCAGCAGGGCCAACAACAGTCCCAAGCGCCGAACGAACAGGCGGCGCTGGATGGATATCAATGACACGGCCAGGCCCGAGTGGGCCAGCAACATGCCCCAGGCGGCACCCTCCACGCCGTTGCGGGGCACCAGAAAGGCATTGGCTCCCACAGCCACCACGGCGGCTGCCAGCAGGGGCGGAAAGTAGGCAGTCTGACGGTCCATGGCCACCAGTGTGTTGCCCAGGAACATGGCCACCGCCAGCAACGAGTAGGACACGGCCAGCACCTGGAAGACAGGGCCGGCGGCGACATAGTCGGGGCCGTAGAACAGTGCCACCAGATCAGGTCCGGTGAGGACACCGCCCACCGCCAGGGGCAGCAGCCCGGCCAGTACGAATCCCAGGTACAGGTTGAAGGCCCTGCGGAACCCCGCGTGGTCCAGTTGGGCCAGCCGCGACAGCCGGGGCAGCAGGGCCGACCACAACACCTCGATGGCCACCACCATCAGGAAGATCATGCGTGAGGCCGCCGCGTAGTGGCCGGCCATGGCGGGAGCAGCCAGCGCGCCCAGCATGATCAGGTCCACGTTCAACAGGATGCGCAGCACCACGATACCAGCGCCCAGGGGAACCGTCTCGCGCCAGCGCCGGCGCACTTCGGACCAGGCGGGCAGGGTCGGCCACACCCACTGACCGAACCAGCCGCGGACCACCACACCCATGACCACGTTGCCGGCGATCATGGCGGTCAGGAAAAGCAGTGGTACCCAACGTGGCGCAGGCATCCCGGTGAGGCGGCTCAGGGGGTCCAGCAGCAACAGTATCAACGCGGCGTACACCAGGCTGCGCAGTGACTTGACGACTCCGACCCAGGGGATGCGCTCCAGGCCGACGCCGATCCACGAATACATGAACACCTGGGGCAGGACCGCCGCCAGATAGAGCACGTAGATCCAGGGGTCGTTGGACCAGAACGGCAGGTGGGGCAGCACAAGCAGGCCCAGGCCGGCGACCACCAGCGCCTGCAGGCCCATGATACCGGTGTGGGACCTGGCATAGGCGAGGATGGTTTCGGGTTTGTCCTGACGCGCGATCTCGCGGATGCCCAGGCTGAACATGCCCCACTCGGCGGTGGTCAGGGCGTAGGCCAGGAAAGCCACACCCACTTGCACTACGCCGAACCAATGGGGTCCCAGCCGGTCCGCCAGATAGACCAGGGCCCAGACGTTCAGCAGCTGGGCCGCGATCTGGCTCGCCGTGAGCATACCCAGGTTTTGCAGTAGGCCGCGTTTGCCGCGCATGGAAGTTCCCTTCATGGCGGGCCATGATAGGTCCCGTCGTGCCACAGGGTCAAGGCGTGGCCTGGTCTGGACAGTTCGCCCGGACCAGGCTTATGCTGGCCGTCCGCCGTGATAGGTGAAATTCGCAGGCCCGCAGGAGAGGGATCACATGACCGACCGCGAGACAATCCTCCGCCTGTTGCCGCTCTATATTCTTGCGGCGGCCCTGCCCGTGTCCCTGAGCGTGGCCAGCACCTGCACCGGCCTGGTTCTGGTCGCAGCGATCATCGTGGCCGTGCGGGAGCGCAGCCGCGCAGCCTGGCCACCGCGCGCGGTGCTGCTGGCCCTGACGGCGCTGGTCGCAGTCTATCTCGTGTCCGTTCTGGCTGCTCCTCCGGCGCCCCGCCATTGGCACAAGTTCGGCGAGGAACTGTGGATCAAGCTGATGCTGGTGGCGATTCCGGTACTGGTGGGAGGCCGGGTCCGCCATCTGCCGCGGTTGATCGGCGTGACCCTGGTTGCCGGCGGTGTGGCGTCACTCTTCGGCATCTGGCAGCATTTTTCCGGGATAGATCCCCTGCGCGGCGGGCGCAGCCTGATGACCGAGTGGGGACACAACTCGGCCGCGGCTTTCTTCGGACACCATCTGTCCTGGGGTGGGCAACTGCTGATCCTGATCCTGATGCTGGCGGCATGGCTGCTGTTCACATCCTGGCGGCGGGCGCGGCTCTGGCTCGTATTGTTGTTGGCGCTGCACGGCCTGGCCCTGGCCTGGTCCTACGCCCGCAGCCCGCTGTTGGGCGTGGCGGTGGGCTTCGTCGTGCTCGTGCTACTGCTGCGGGGGCGGCGGCGTCTGCTGGGTGCGGCTCTGCTGGTGGTACCGGCGCTGGCGAGCCTGGCCTTGCCGGAGATGCGACTGCACCTGGAACGTCTGACCTGGATGCATCGCCATGAGACGCGCCTCAACCTGTGGGAAAGTTCTCTCGAAGGCATCGCTGCCCGACCACTGACAGGCTGGGGTCCGGGCAACTTCGATGTGATGATGGCCGGCCACGAGGTAAGCGGATACTACGAGGTCAGGGCCCATTCCCACAATGACCTGCTCATGCACGGCGTCAACGCGGGCTTGCCGGGGATCCTGGCGGCTGTGGCCCTGTTGGTGGCGGTCTGTTGGGTTCTGTTCCGGGCCTGGCGCCGAGGCGGATCCAGGGCCTGGCTGGCCGCTGGTGCCCTCGCCGTCCAGGCGGGTATCACGATGGCGGGGATGTTCCAGGTCTACCAGACCGATGACGAGGTGGAGATGTTGCTCTACGTGGTCCTGGGTCTGGCCCTGGCCGCGGCGGGCAATTGCCAAGAGACAACAGGTGTGCGACATTGGGCCGGCTCGCGGTCCGCCCAGCCTGTTGGACCCGAAACAACTCCGCTTCGAGAGGATGAATGATGACCGTATCCCTGCTTCGGCCCGCGCTGGCGGCCCTGCTGATCCTGTTGCTGATGGCGGCCGTCGGCTGCAAGGAAGAGGAAATGCCCTGGCTGGAAATTACGCCCGGCCTGACCTACGTGGATTCGACCCTGGGTCAGGGTGACACCGTGGAGCCCGGGGATTTCGTGCTCGCCCACTACACGGGTTGGGTCTGGAATACGGAGACCGGCGCCAAGGCCGAAACGCCTTTCGACAGTTCCGTGGAACGTGGTGAACCCATCGGTTTCCCCATCGGCCGCGGTATGGTGATTTCGGGCTGGGAGCAGGGCATCACCGGTATGCACGTGGGGGGCAAGCGTACCCTCCTGATCAGCCCCGACCTGGCCTATGGCCCCGACGGCAGGCCGCCGGTGATTCCGGCCAACGCCACCCTGATGTTCGACGTGGAGATTGTCGATCTGCCCCGGGTGCGCATCGAGATCCTGACTGCGGGCACCGGCCCGGCGGCGGAACTGGGTGACAAGATCAGTGTCCACTACACGGGCTGGTTGTGGGAAGACGGCGCCAAGGGCGAGCAGTTCGATTCATCCCGCGATCGGGGCCGACCCTATGATTTCTCCCTGGGACGGGGCATGGTGATCCCCGGCTGGGACATGGCCCTGCTGGGCATGGCGGAGGGGACTTCCGCCCGCCTGATCATCCCGTCGGTCATGGGTTACGGCAGCCGCGGTACGGGATCCATTCCGCCCAACTCCACTTTGTGTTTCGATGTGGAACTGGTAAAGGTTGGCGGCGAGTAGATAACCGTTCCCGGACAGCTGCCGACAGATTGCTTGCGCCCGGGGATGTATGCTGCTAGCATTTCTGCGCAACTCTGGCAGACGCTCCTATAACGGGGCGTCTGCCTTTTGCGAGCCCACGCTCATTTCAGACCTTCGTGGCCCGGGCAGTTCGGGCCGCTCCCCGCAGGAGGAATCGCCTTGATCTATCTCATTCCCGCAGCCGGCGTCCTGGCGCTGGTCTTTGCCGCCTACAAGGCATCCTGGGTCAAGCGCCAGGATCCCGGCGACGAGAAGATGCAGACCATCGCCGGTCACATCCAGGAGGGCGCCATGGCCTTCCTAAGCCGCGAGTACCGGGTGTTGGCCATCTTCGTGGTGGTCGTGACGGTGCTGCTCGCGGTGGGCAACGCCAATGTGGGCAAAAGCCACGCGCTCATCGGCTTCAGCTTCGCGCTGGGCGCCATCGCCTCGGGCGCGGCGGGCTTCTTCGGCATGAAGATCGCCACCCTGGCCAACGTGCGGACCACCAACGCCGCCCGTAACAGCCTGCATGAGGCGCTGGCGGTGGCCTTCTCCGGCGGTGCGGTCATGGGCATGGTCGTCGTCGGTCTGGGCATACTTGGTCTGAGCCTACTGTACATCGTCTACACCCAGGTGTACGGCGAGGCCTGGGGCACGCCGCGGCTGCTGCAGGTCATCTCCGGCTTCTCGCTGGGCGCCAGTTCCATCGCGTTGTTCGCGCGGGTGGGTGGCGGCATCTACACCAAGGCCGCCGACGTCGGCGCCGATCTGGTAGGCAAAGTCGAAGCGGGCATCCCCGAGGACGATCCGCGCAATCCCGCCGTCATCGCCGACAACGTGGGCGACAACGTGGGTGACGTGGCCGGCATGGGCGCGGACCTGTTCGAGAGCTACGTGGGGTCCATCGTGGGTTCGATGATCCTGGGTGTGGCCTTCATGCCCGGCAACCTGAACGCCGTGCTGCTGCCCCTGGTTCTGGCGGCGGCGGGCATCGTGGTATCCATCATCGGGACCTTCTTCGTGCGGGTGAAGGACGGGGGCAATCCCCAGACCGCCCTGAACATCGGCACCTTCGGCGCGGGCATCATCATGGCCGCAGTGACCGGTGTCGTGGCCTACATGATGCTGCCGGGAGACAAGTGGCTGGGCGTATTTATCGCCACCATCGCCGGTCTGGCGGGCGGCATCGCCATCGGCGTGATCACCGAGTACTACACGGCCGAGGACAAGGGTCCCGCCCGACGCATCGCCAAGGCCAGCGAGACCGGCGCGGCCACCAACATCATCGGTGGCCTGGGCCTGGGCATGCAGTCCACGGCCCTGCCCATCATCGTGCTGGGTGTCGTTATCCTGGTGGCCTTCAAGTTCGCCGGCCTGTACGGCATCGCCATTGCGGCCCTGGGCATGCTGTCCACCACCGGTATCCAGCTGGCGGTGGACGCCTACGGTCCCATCGCCGACAACGCCGGCGGCATCAGCGAGATGGCGGGTCTGGGCGAGGAAGTGCGCGCCCGCACTGACAAGCTGGACGCCGTGGGCAATACCACCGCGGCCATCGGCAAGGGCTTCGCCATCGGCTCGGCCGCGCTGACGGCCCTGGCCATGTTCAGTGCCTACCAGCAGATCGTGGGTCTCGAGAAGATCGACCTGCTGGTGCCGAAGGTGCTGGTGGGGCTGCTCTTCGGTTCCATGCTGCCGTTCCTGTTCTCCAGTTTCGCCATGGACGCCGTGGGACGTGCAGCCTTTGCCATGATCGAGGAAGTGCGGCGCCAGTTCCGCGAGATTCCCGGCCTGATGGAAGGCACGGCCGAGGCCGACTTCCGTCGCTGCGTGGACATCTCCACCACCGCGGCCATCAAGGAGATGATCTTGCCCGGTCTGATCGCCGTGCTGACGCCGGTACTGGTCGGGTTCCTGGGCGGCACCGAGATGCTGGGCGGCATGCTGGCCGGCGTCCTGGCCACCGGTGTGCTGATGGCCCTGTTCCAGTCCAACGCGGGTGGTGCCTGGGACAACGCCAAGAAACACATCGAGAGTGGTCACTTCGGGGGCAAGGGCAGCGACGCCCACAAGGCCGCCGTGGTGGGCGATACCGTGGGTGATCCGTTCAAGGATACTTCCGGTCCCAGCCTGAACATCCTGATCAAGCTGATGTCGGTGATCAGTGTGGTGATTGCGCCGATGCTGGTGCGCTAGGCTGCAACGCGTATCTGATTCCAGCCGGCCCGTCCCCCCGTGGGGCGGGCCGGCTGGTCGTCGGGGCCCCACACGGCACACCGCCGGTACCGCCCCCCTCAGAAACCCGCCCGTTTCAGGAAATCCACCAACGCCCCTTCGTGCTCCATGAACCTCTTGACCGACGAATGGCCGGCACCGGGTATGGCCACGAATTCCGGGGGATGGCCCTGGCATTTCCTGCGCATCGCCTCCATGTCCCCGTGAGGGACGGTCCGGTCGGATGAACCGTGCATCACGAGGACCGGGCAGGTCACGCGGCAGATGGTATTGATCGGGGCGATGTCGTCGTAACGTCGGCCGATCACCCGTTCCACGTAACGCAGCACCAACGGGACCAGCAGATCCGGAATCCGGGCCTTCCGCATGAACCGGCGCATCATGTCCGTGGGGTGGGCGAAGGTGGCCAGGCTGATCACCGCCGCGATGTCTTCCCGTTCCGCCGCGCACAACAGGGCGGCCCCGCCACCCAGGGAATGACCGCACAGGGCCACCGGGCCCGCGTGTTCGGTCTGCTGCCGGACCCAGTCCACGGCGTTGCCCAGGTCGTCGGCGAACCTGGGCAGGGAGGAATGTCCGTCATGGTCGCTGCGTCCGTGGTTGCGGGCGTCCACCAGTAGCACGTTCAGCCCCACGGCCAGAAAGGGGCCGGCCAGGGGCAACAGGAACTCGGCGTTGCCGCCCCAGCCGTGCATCATTACCACGGTGGCGGCAGGGTGTCCCGCCGGCAGCAGCCAGGCGAAAAGTCGCTTGCTTCGTGCAGTGGGTAGCCACGCCTGGCGAAAAGCGAAGCCCAGGCTTTCGGGGTCCGAGTTCTCTTCCACGCAGGGCGCACCGAAGCTGCGGTGGACCATCAGGGAGAGGGCGGTGAGGACAGTCAGGACGACTGCCAGGGTGGTGCCTATGACGGTGAAAGGGCTGATAGGAGTTACCCCCGTGGACGAAGTCGTGTTTCATGTTCCTGCGCGCACCGACTGATACCTCAGAGAACCAATGTATCATAGGGGACATATCTGTTGATGGCGCTGATTCAATCCCGTAATCTCATTCCGAATCCCGGTGAAAGGTGGTCCTGCCATGAGGCTGATCTACCGCTGTCTCTGCTTGGTGTTCGGCGCAATCCTCGGCTCCGGCTGCACTGACTCCACGGAACCGGTCGAGTACGGACCCATGCCCGAATACGGTGTGCCCACCGGCAAGGTCCTTGTCGACGGTCAGGTGGTGGATGATCTCGGTGTACCTGTTCCCGGTATCGAGGTCTCGTTCCACAACACCGGGACAGACACTACCGATGCTCGTGGTATCTGGTCCATAGACCGGGAAAATGCGTTCATCAATTGTGTCACCAATGACCAGCAGGCCTGTGTGCTGACGGTTCGCGACATCGATGGCGCCGACAACGGCGGCCCCTTCCCGACCGCCGATGTTTTGTTGAATCTCGTCCAGACCGAACCCGGCAGCGGATCGTTCGATCTTGGCACGTGGGAGCAGCACGGCATCAATATCGTTATGAGTGATGCCGTCGAATATGGGCCTCCCGTCGCCAAGGTGGAACTGCCGGCACCGCCGACCGGCGACGACCGGTGAATGCGATCCGGGACAAGGGTCCGGTTGGCCGCTGGCTGCACCGCCGTTTGCTGCCCCTGCACCAGGCGACCCAGCGCAAGCTGCACGACCTCAACTATCTATTTTTTGAACTGACCCAGCGTTGCAATCTGGCCTGCCGCCATTGCGGCAGCGACTGTGTCGCCGACGCTTCCATGCCTGACCTGCCGGTAGAGAGTGTGATAGCGGTATTGGAGGGCATTCGCCGCCGCCACGACCCGTCGCGAATCACCGTGGCGCTGACCGGCGGCGAACCCCTGTTGTACCGGGGCTTCTTCGAGCTGGGCCGGTCCATCACCGCACTGGGATTCCCTTGGGGGATGGTAACCAACGGCTGGGCCTGGTCGCCGCAGGAGGTCGAGTCCGCGCGGGTGGCGGGGATGCGTACTATTACCGTCAGTTTGGACGGCCCGCCGGAGGTCCACGATTGGCTGCGCGGGAGGACCGGTTCGTTTGCGCGGGCCAGTACCGCCCTGCGCCTCCTGACGGCAGCTCCCTGGATCCAGAAACTGGACGTGGTCACCTGCGTGCATCGGCGCAACCTTGATCTCCTGGATGAGACCCGCGACCTGTTGGCGGAACTGGGTGTTAGGCACTGGCGTCTGTTCACTGTCTCCCCCATCGGTCGTGCCACCGCCGATCCCGACCTGATGCTGGACAAGGTGGGATTCCAGCGCCTGATGGCCTGGACCGCTGCCCGTCGCGGGACACCGGGTCCGACCGTTGCCTACAGCGAGTCGGGCTACCTGGGTGCCTGCGACACGACGGTGCGCAACCACCCCTTCTTTTGTCGCGCGGGAATCAACGTGGCCGGCGTGATGGCCGACGGAGCCATCCTGGCCTGTCCCAATATCGATCGCAGCTTCTCCCAGGGGAACATCCACGAGGATGACTTCTGTGAGGTGTGGGAAACCCGGTATCAACCCTTCCGCGACCGTAGCTGGATGCGTACGGGTGAGTGTGTCGGTTGTAGCGAATGGGACCTGTGCCAGGGCAACTCGTTCCATCTCCAGGATCCGGGGACAGGGCGCACGCGCCTTTGTTACCACCGGGAATTCGATCTTGGCGAGATATCGTCTCAACCGGAATCATGAACCGGACTACGTGATCGCCAAAGCCGGTACGCGGCCGGCAACCATGATCCATGCCGCTGCCATCACCTTGCATACCGTCGGGTTCGTACCCGACTGCGATCCTGCACCATCTGCCGGAGCAGGAACATCGGTATCCACGGTATATTAAATCTATTGATATCCACAAATCAGATATGCAATAATCCCCCAGCATCAAAAAGTATCCAAATGTCCGTAATATTTCGGAAAACAAAGACGGGGGATATGATGAATCATCCAATGATCACGACCCACGGTCGAATGCTCACAGTAGCGGGTCTACTGGCCGTCTGCCTTGCCCTGGCTGTACCGGCCGGTGCCCAGTTGATGAACGACTGGGCTTATCAATGGCCCGTCGCCGTAACCAATCCGGGCGGTGCGCTCACCGACTACCAGGTCAAGGTTGTCCTGAACAGCGCCAACTTCGACTTCAGTCTGGCCGAATCCGACGGTGCGGATGTGCGCTTCACTGATCTCGACGGCGTGGCGTACCCCTTCTGGATCGAGACCTGGGACCCGGTGGCGGAGCATGCCGTGGCCTGGGTGCGCTTGCCGGCATTGCCTGCCGGGGGTACCACCGTCATCGCCCTGCTGGCCGGCAATCCGGAAGCAGTTGCCGCCAGTGACGGCACAGGGACCTTTCTTTTCTACAGCGGCTTCGAGGAGCTTGTCGTCTCGGCGGGAATGAACGCACCCCTGCCGCTGGTGACTCCGACCTACGACGGCTCGGGCCAGGTCGTGCATCCGGACGTGATCCACGTGCCGGGAGGCTGGAACGGCTACGAGTACTGGATGGGCATGACGCCCTACCCCAACAGCAATGACGACTACGAGAATCCGTCTATCCTCGCGAGCAATGACAACACGACCTGGGTCGTACCGACGGGGGCGGTCAACCCGCTGGCTCCCGAACCGCCGGGACACAACGACGATGTGGACATGCTGCTGGTCGGCGGCGAGATGATCATGTACTACAACGAGACCAACAACAACGGCACCACCTACATGAAGCGCCTGGCATCAACCGACGGTGCCGACTGGGGAACGGCCCAGACGGTCATCACCCTGCCCAACTACGTCATGTCTCCCACGGTGATCCACGACGGCAGTGTCTACACCATGTGGTATGTGAGTTCGGCGGGCGGCTGTACCGCGCCGGTACAGGATTTCTACCGTCGCACCTCGGTGGACGGCATTGCCTGGGGGCCCGAAGAAGCGGCATTCATGGACCATCCGGGCCGCGTGTTGTGGCATCTCGATGTGCAACTCGTGGACGGCACCTACACCATGGTGTTCATTTCCTACCCTGCCGGATCCTCCTGTGGCAACACCCAGCTCTATTACGCCGAAAGCCTAGACGGCACCAGCTGGACAGCCAATCCGGAGCCCATCCTGGTACCGAGTGCCTCCGGCTGGGACAGCAACAACATCTATCGGGCCTCCTATATCCTGGACGGCACCTGGCTGCGCCTCTGGTACTCGGCCCGGTCCGATGCCGGTCAATGGCGCGTGGGCTACACGGAGGGCGACCTGGACGACTTCATAGTGGCTCCTGCCGATACCTGGACCGAGGTAAACGGCAATGTCGCTGCGACAACCGACCATCCCCGCACCGGAACCCACGGCCTGAGGGAAATCGGCAGCAGTACGTATCCCCAGGTCTTTGCTGATCTCGCCGGTGGCGGCGTGTGCGTGAACGTGTGGTACTGGGAGGAAATGAGCACGGCCGTCAATTTCATGGCTTTGCTGCGCCTGTGGGATTCGGACACCTCGGTATCGCCCTACCACTGTATCGGCACGGGCATCTGGACCGGAACCTCCACCGCCAACTACAGCTGGCACAACGAGGGCTTCAGCTATGCCGCTACGGGGGTGCCGCGGACCTCGGGCTGGCGTCACCTGTCCATCGCGGTGGGTACCGGTGCGGCGGAACTGCGGGTGGACGGTACGACGGTGGCAACCACCGGCGCGTTGGATCCCGCCCTGCTCAACCGGTTCTCGGTGGAGGGCTACCGTGGCGGCACCGGCTATTTCGATGATGCGTATGTGCGCCGGTATGCGGAAATCGAGCCCGTGGCCCTGGTGGGAGAGCCGGGCGTGGTCGGAATCGATGACCGGCCGGACGATGGAACCGGACACCGTCTCCCGACACCCATGGTTATCCTGGAACAGAACGTGCCCAACCCGCTGAATCCCGAAACCAGCATCGCCTTCAGCCTGCCCCAGTCCGAGTTCGTCACTCTGCAGATCATCGATCTGCGGGGGCGTGTCGTGCGGACGCTGCTGGCCGAGACTCGAAGCGAGGGTCGCAACACCGTGACCTGGGACGGCCGTGACGAGCGCGGCAATTTTGCCGCCAGCGGTACCTATCTCTATCGACTGGTCACGCCACGGCGGGTGGTCAGCAGGAAACTGATGCTTGTTAAATGACCCAGTGGAGCCTCCCTGCGGGGAGGCTCCTATACCAACAAGGAAGATGCAATGCGAACATCACCGGACAAGAGCGTACCCTGCACCTGTTGGCCGCTGGCACTCATGCTGGCGGCTTGTTTCGTTATGGTCGCACCTGCGGCCCAGGCCCTGGATGGCTGGGACCACGCGTTCCCCGTAACCATCACCAATCCCGGCGCGGCCCAGGTGGACTACCAGGTAAAGATCGTGCTGGACGCCGGAAACTTCGATTTCACCCTGGCCCGGCCGGGCGGCGCCGATCTGCGGGTAACCGAGTCCGATCTGGTGACCCTTTTACCCTATTGGATCGAGACCTGGGATCCGTCCGGACAGCAAGGTGTGGTCTGGGTCCGCGTGGCTGATCTGGATGCCGGCGGCACCCGGGAACTCGTGCTGCACGTCGGCAATGTCAATGCAGATGATGCTGGCGACGGGGAGGCGACCTTCCTTTTCTACAGCGGTTTCGAGGAGCTGGTGGATCTCGACGGCGGGAATGCGCCCGTACCCCTGGTTACGCCGACATATGAGGGTTCAGGGCAGGTTGTGCATCCGGATGTGGTGCACGTGCCGGGCGGCTGGAACGGCTACGAATACTGGATGGGCATGACGCCCTATCCCAATAGCAACGACGATTACGAAAACCCGTCGCTGCTGGTGAGCAACGACAATGTGGCATGGGTCGTGCCGCCGGGAGTGGTCAACCCCCTGGCGCCGGAACCGCAGGGGCACAACGACGACGTGGACATGCTGCTGGTGGACGGCGAAATGATCCTGTACTACGTGGAGACCAACAACGACGGGCAGTCCTATCTCAGGCGTCTCGCCTCCACCGACGGTGTGGACTGGGGCGAACTGCAGCTGGTGTTGACCATTCCCAACTATGTCATGTCGCCGGCGGTGATACACGACGGAACCAACTACACGATGTGGTACCTGCAATCACCCGCGGGGTGCACGTCCAGCTACCAGAACATCTACCGGCGTACCTCGGCGGACGGCGTGTCCTGGGGTCCGGAGCAAGCGGTGACCCTGGTACAACCGGGACGGATTCCCTGGCACTTCGACGTCCAATTCGACGGTAGCCTGTATACCATGCTGTTCATCTCCTATCCTGACGGCTCCTCCTGCGGAAATACCAGTCTGTACCATGCCGAGAGCTCCGACGGACTGGCCTGGAGCGTGACCGGTAGCGCCGTCCTGCAACCGGTGGCGGGCAGTTGGGACAGTAGCAACGTCTACCGCGCCTCGTTCACGATTGCCGGCACCTGGCTGCGCATCTGGTACTCGGCCAGATCCAATGCCGGTTCGTGGCGCGTCGGTTACACCGAGGGCAACCTGGATGACTTTCTGGTGCTGCCCTTGACCACCTGGAGCGAACTCCACGGCAATGTCGCTGCCACTGCGGAATATGCACGCACCGGTACCCACGGCCTCCGGGAGATCGGCGGCTCCGTCTACCCCCAGGTCTTCGGG
>Ga0164315_10002489_pt1 | contig 14092 bp, 11 predicted proteins | sample GuaBasSedimGuay6_FD_113737 | JGI IMG/M metagenome (GOLD analysis project Ga0164315, IMG submission 113737) | Subseafloor sediment microbial communities from Guaymas Basin, Gulf of California, Mexico - Guay6, Core 4569-2, 0-3 cm | ecosystem: Environmental > Aquatic > Marine > Hydrothermal vents... | reverse complement strand
GTATAAGCAGGTTTATCATTTGTAAATGAAAAGCCAATAAAGGCTGCAAATAAAATGAATAATAATTTCCTTTTCATAATTTTTAATTTTATTGTTAAATTATTATATTAATTGTTTGTAGATACAAGGCATGCCCTATATCTACAATATAAATTACCTAATCTTCCAATTGAACTAAAATTACCATTTTTACACCTTCACGTAAAATATCAACGGTAATGGTTTGCCCACGCTTTAACTTACCCATTCGTGCCATATATTCATAAATGTTATGTATTGCACCACCTTCAATAGCAGTAATTACATCACCCTTTTTAATACCCGCATTATAAGCTGGTCGTTCAGGTGTAACAGCATCAACTCTCAAGCCTTTGTTATCTGATTTACCAAAATTTGGCATTATCCCTAGAGTAACTTTAGAACCTCGTGATGGTTTTACTTTCCCTTTTGAACCAGCTTCTTTAAAACTAAGGCTCTTATCCAGGTTTATTACTTCAAAAGCGACATCATAAATATAATCATCCAAAAGTTTTAATCCATCAAAATTCACCATTTCAACAACATCTAAAGGTGTATGATAATCATCATGTGCACCTGTTGAAAAAAAGAAAACCGGAATATCTTCAATATAGAATGATGCATGATCTGATGGACCAAACCCATCAGGAGAAAGAGACAATACTAAATCTTTTTCCCCTAGTAAACTTTTCAATAATTCCTCTGCTTCAACAGAAGTACCTACACCGCCTATCGACAATTCCTTTGATTCCTTTAAACGTCCTACCATATCAATATTAATCATGGCTTTAACATCTGTCAATTCAACATTAGGGTTTGCCGTAAAGAATTTAGAACCTAACAGCCCTATTTCTTCCGCACCAAACGCCATAACAATTACGCTACGCTTTAGTTTTTTCTTATTTTTTGCAAGCTTTTCTGCAATTTCCATAACAGAAGCAATTCCGGAAGCATTATCATCAGCACCATAATGTACAGCAATTGAATCAGGCATACGAGATGAGCTGTTAGGCCCACCAAAACCTAAGTGATCATAATGCCCACCAATAAGAATATATTCGTTACGAAGTTTTTTATCAGAACCTTCTAAATAAGCTATTACATTTTGAGTTTTCACCTTTTTAAATATCACTTGTGATAAAGCTGAAACTTCTGATTTACAATTAAAGGATGCTGGTTTTTTAGTCGTATTTAAGGACGCTTCCAATTCTTCAATGGTTTTACCGGATTTTGCCAGAATTTTATTGGCAACGGTTCTCTTCACATGCAAAGCAGGAATTCCAAGATTTGATTCCGTTTGGTCTGCTGCAAGTTTTAATAATTGATCCCGCTTATCAAACTGTACACCTGTAACAAAAATAATTCCTGATGCACCTTTTTCTTTAGCGGTTAACACTTTTGACCGTTCGTTAACATAGGGTATAAATTTACTATCCGGGTTATCCAATTCAGGATCGGCTCTTAATACTAATACCCATTTCCCTTTCACATCAATATTGGCATAGTCGTTCCATTTAAGACTGTCTTCGTCAATATCAAAACCAAATCCGGCAAATATTACTTCGGCATCTACTTTTCCATCAGCTGAATAGTTAAGTGGTGTATAATCTTTGCCAACAACAGCATTGTAATCCCCTACTTTCAAATAATTATCTTTACCTGCTATTACTTCAGTAACCACATCAAAATATTGGTAGTATGATTTACCAAAAGGTTTATAACCCAATTTTTTAAAATAATCCCCAATATAGTTTGCCGCTACCACACCTTCAGGTGTTCCGGGCTTTCTTCCCTTTAAAGAATCAGAAGCCAAAAAGCTTATATATTCTTTAAGTTCTTTTTTTGTTATTTCAGCATTTTTTTTCTGGCTTAATGCCGGAAATATTATGCTGATAATCAATAACATTGTAAATACTTTTTTCATATGTTTATGTTTTTTACGGGTTACGAGTTACAGGTTGTATGAACTTGCAACCTGTAACTCGTAACTAAGATTTAATTATAAATTTAAACTGGAAATATCCATCAAATATAAATATAATTTTCGTTCTCCTTCTTTAGCATCCCTGCTGGACGAAAAAGACAATGTTTTACCATCATGAGAAATTACAGGAAATCCATCAAATGCCTCGTTAAAAGTAAGTTGTTGCTCTTCATTTGTTTCAAGGTTTCGTATAAATATTTCGTAATTATGGGGTGGCAGTACTTTAATATAAGCAAAATATTTTCCATCAGGTGAAGGATATGGTGCCCAATGTGTGGCATCATCCCCAGTAATATGCTTCATACCTTTTCCATCTATTTTAATAGTAGAAATTTGCATGTTCAAACCTCTTTGACCTTCATCTTCCCTTTTCCATGCTCGATAAATTATGGTTTCATTATCAGGCATGATAAACGCACCACCTTCCTGCCAATCATCAGTATGGGTTACTTGCCTTTCATTGGTTCCATCAGCATCCATTAACCACAAATCCATTTTTCCGTCAATTTGTCTTCCAAAAAGTATCAAAGTACCATCCGGGCTGTAGGCAACCTCTGCATCATAATACTTATTATTGGTCAGTCTTTTTACATTGCTCCCATCAAGATTTGATGTATAAAGCTCAGCCCCTTGTGGGTAATCCTTTGGATCAGAATAATTTCCGGGGTTCATATCAAGATTATCCCGGGTTGAAGTCCAAATAAGACTTTTTCCATCTGGATGATAATAAGAACAAGCATCAGCACCTTTATCATTTATTTTCAATAAATTAGTACCATCAATGTTCATTGTATATACCATATGATACTTATCATCTCCTGTTTTCCCGTTGAAAATCAAAGATTTATCATCAGGTGAGAAATATGCTTCAGCACCTTCAGGACTATTCGTTATCATTTTTATTGGTAGTTCAACATTTCCCACTGTTTCCGTTGTTTGTAAACTATCTATTTCTTCCGTTTCATTGTTTTGATTTGTAGAAGAATTGGAACAGGCAGAGAATAAAACAAGGCTACCTATTGCAAGCATTCCTATTAAATTTTTAATTTTCATTTTATTATTATTTTAAAGATGATTAATTTAATATGTTAGATTTAATATTGGGGTTTATTCAAAGATTTAATTGCAGGTCACTCGGTCCCAATTGTTTCGCGCAACAAAAAACCAGAAACAAGCAACAAACATTTATAATAAATGTTAAAAGCTAAATTGTACTATTTTACTTCACTTAGTGCTTTTCGAGGAACAATTACAGCATTTATTTCAGCATTTTGATCAATAATATAGTTCAATGGTGAATCTAAAGCCGGTAATGAACCTTTTAGTACATTATTTGCTTTTTCACCTTCGAAACCTAAATAGCCATATTTACCATAGTGTAAAAGCTTACGTGATAGTGCTTTTATGGCATCATCATTATTTGCACCAATAAAACCAACTGTTTGATAAACATTATTGGGGTTTGGAACAGCATAAATTAAAGCACCTTCTTTTTTAAGTATATTAATTTGTTCCAATTTTTCTGCACCCAAATTTAAGCTGTATTTTTCTGTTAAATTGACAGAAGAATTATATTTATTCTCAAATCCTAAAATCCAAACTGCTTTATCTGTTGGAATAGCACTAATTTTATTATCAGGAATAATTGACAACTTTTTCCCTTGTGCTTCTTGTGTTTTTTGCCACATTTTTGCTAATACTGTGTATGCATTTAAATGCTTACTGTTTTCAGGAAGAATAATAATTGCCTCTTTTTCACCAAAAACCTGACTTAATGAAGCAGGAACTTCTTTCCTATCTAATCTTCGCATAAGCTGAAATTGTGGGTCAATATCAATTTTTATTGGTTTCTTATCATAATTTAGAGAAAAGTCCTGACTACGTTTGTTCATGGAAATTTTCTCTTCAGTTATGCCATTTTCACCTTCAAGATATACAAAAACAGGTATATTTATATTGAATACATCTTCTTTTTGTAGCTGATTTAATTTGAAATTTAAATGATATTGCTTTTTCTTTTTCTTTACTTCTACACCTGAAAGTTTCAGTGTTGGTGCTCCTTTTCTGGTAACCCATTGGGTGAAAAACGCTTCTAAATCATTATTGTTAACATCCTCAAAGCTTTTTTGAATATCACCGAAAGTCGCTTTTCTAAATTTATTGTCGTTATAGAACTTTGCGTATGCCTCAATGAATTTTTCATCACCAAATTCCCAACGCAACATATTATTTATCATCATAGATTTACCATAACCAACAGCTTCTTCGGCTGAGTTATTTCTGTTCAGGAATTTATTTACGGCAAAATCATTTTCATCATTTACATAATCTGTAAATTTTTGAAGACTAGTGCGCCTGTATGATGAGCCATTCCCACGTTGTTCCTGCAATAAATGATCGGCCATATAAACCGTAATGCCTTCGCACCAGTTACCCTGACTGTAATCAACAAAAACACCATTACCCCAGTAGTTGTGTAACAATTCATGAGGATATGATGAATAAAGTATCCATGGCATACGAATAACTTTCTCGCCTAACAAAGTAAAAGATGGCATTCCATAACCGGTTTCCCAGAAATTTTCTACCAAAGCAAATTTTGTATATGGATATGGACCAATTAATTTGTTATAAAGATCAATATAGCCACTGGTTACACCCAAATACTTATTTGCCAGTTTTTTGTCCGGAGTCCGTAAAAAAGCCTGAACTAAAACATCACCTGCCTGTAAAGAATACTCAGTCCATCGGGCAGCAATGAGGTAAACCTCATCCATTGGCTCAGGAGAATGATATTTTACGATTTGTTTTCCGCTTTCCTCCTTATTAATTGTTCTTTCTCCCTGTGAAACAACATTCCAGCCAGTATCAATTTTTACCGTTAAGTCAAAAGACCATAAAGCTTCTGTTTCAAACGTAGGCAACCAATAAGTAGAGCCTGCTAAATACACTCCTGTTTCAGTTATTGTTCCTTTGGTTTCACTAAAACCACGGGCATACTCAGCTGCACCTTCTTTTATTTCATCAACAATTTTACCTGAATATTGAAGAACTACCATTATTTTTTTACCAACTATTCCCTTAGCCGGTGTCAAAACATAGGTTTTAGTCAATTTCCCTTTTTCTGCAGGATCTGTTGTTAATTCTTTTATACTTACCAGATCATTTAATACCTTCACTTTAAGATTTTTGTTCAATTTAAAGATGAAATCCTTTCCTTCTTCAAAATAGGCTTTTTGTAAATACAAGGTATCTACAATACTAAGCAAAGAAGGAGAAACATCAATGCTTACATGTATATTTTGATAAAAATTATCAGTATTCTGTTGACTGAAGCAACTTGTCCAGATACTTATTACTGCTATAAATAGTACTAATTTCTTTAATATATCCATTGTTTATACGTTTTAAAATGATTGCAAATATATAGAAGTCTTATTTAAAAACAAAGATTTTTTATCGAAAAACGATAAATAAAGATTAATTATCAATAAAAACTAAGATGATAGTTTAACTACGCTGAGCTCTTCAAGGTTCAAGGTTTTAAAAAACAAACTTAATTTTTAGAAATCTTTTCGTTTTCAGAAACATAGCTTAATATATCACCAGGTTGGCAGTCAAGTTCCCGACAAATTGCTTCAAGTGTAGTAAAACGAACAGCCCTTGCTTTTCCTTTTTTTAGTATGGATAAATTAGCAATAGTAATTCCTATTCTTTCAGAAAGCTCTGTAAGAGTCATTTTGCGCTTGGCAAGCATTACATCAAGGTTGGTTATTAGTGGCATATGTCATTTAGTTAGTATTCGACTATGAAGTCAATGTTTCTAAATTTCTGAGTGTTTTACAATTTTGGAACGAGAACAGTCTTCAGTTCCCAGTAGGCAGGCTTTGCAGAGCTTCTGCCTACTGGGAACTGATTACTGCCAACTTCTGCAAAATATAAAATGGGTTCTAAAAAAACGATAATCATGCAAGCTAGCTTTATGTACAGACCCTTAAATAGTTAGGTCATGTTCTTCTTTTAACTCAGTTCCTCTAATAAAAACTTTAGCAATTACAAAAATCAACAATGCTAAAAAAGTAGTGCGATAATCAAAATTAAATCTTGCTTTAAAAATTATTCCCTCAATATCCAGTGTTTCAGTAATTTGAAGATTTATAATATAGAAAATAAGATTAGGTAATAGGGCAATACCTAAAACCGCAAAGGCTATTCTCTTTATGTAAATTCCATTCTGTTTTACAAAAAAGACCCCGGTTTTTAAACTTGAGAATATTTTTTGAAGCAAATAAATAATGAAAATATATAACAGTGTATCAATAAAAACACTAAAAATCCGGTAAAATATAAACTTATACTGGTTGTTTTTTATATGGAGTCGACCTTCGCCATTTGATAAATACATGTCACTTTGCAAATTGTCAGTATTTTGAGTGTTATTCTGAATATCAATCCTTGCAAACTGAATATGAAAGCCTCTTATTTTATTGATATCAATTAGCGAGCTATTTGTTGCAATTAAAATAGTCACTATAAAAAGTACAGATAAAAATATCCATTGCAGATACCAAATAATTCGTAATATTATAGAAACAGCTTTAATGAAAGGATATTTGCCGGCCATAAAACAATACTTAGGTTAATCAATGCGGTAAATTTAATACTTTTTTATCGATAAACGATAAGTTTTGTGCATTTTTCAAAAAAAGATAGCAAAGAAAGGAATATTGTTATGAGAAAGATCAGTCCTTTTGGAAATTGTAAAACAGTATGATAGAGTTGTAATTTAGAATAATCAGGCTAGCTAAATTTACATTTGATAGCTTGTAAAGAGGCGGCTCCCGAAAGTTTTGGGGCAGTACTGTGCGTCTTTACAGTAAAAAGTAACCTATAATACTTTGTTAATTTAATTCGCATTTTCTTGGAAATTCTAATTAAGTAATAGAGACTTACACATTAAGGGGCTAATTGCTAATTTTCTTCTGTTGCCGTAGACAATGTCAGCAATTTAAAATAAAAGATAGGTATTTTATGGATGCTATTTTTTAAAACTACCATTCCTCAATCTTCACATCTCTTTTAGCCATTAACCAAGTTCTCCTATTTTTCTAAGTATTTCAGGTTGTTTTATTGTAAATATACGTCCATCAATCCCAATAATACCATCCTTTTTATACTCATTTAATATCCTCACTGTATTTTCCATTGACATAGCCGAATATTCAGCTATTTCTTTTCTGGTTAGTTTTAATTCAAAACGGTCACTTTCAAAAACATTTTCTGAAAAATGTAACATAACATCTGCCAACCTACCCCTTAGTTGTTTTTGATTTATATCAATAATTTTTTTATATACAAAATTAGTAGCTTCACTAATATTCTTTGTCAATTCAAATAGATAATCCACATTTTTTTTTGCTAAATCCATTATAAGGCTAGCATTAATCATACATACTTGTGAATCTTCAAGGGCAGCAATGGTATAATTATAGATTCTGTCACCAAATAATGATTGTAGGCCAATATACTTACTTTGGTTTACCAATTTTAATATAAGATTCTTGTTCTTTCCTTCAATGTATAGTTTTACAGAACCTTTCGCAAGGTATAGGGCATGTGTAACTTCAGTTCCTTGTTTACAAATATTTTCACCTTTTTTAAAATTCACAATCAAACAGCTGCCTTGAATAAGGTCAACATCATTTTCATGTAATTTTGTTAAAGAATACGATTTGTAGGGACATTCTTTACAATTATTTGCCTTTTTATACTTTGCCATAGGGTTAAAGATTTTAATAGTATTTTGTTCGTAAAAGTAGTATTTTAATAATATCCAACAACATAATATGTTTTTAAACATTGTTATAAAACAATGTTTAATATATTATAATTTTGTCAATGATATTAATAATACATAGTTTTGTGGCGTAATTTTGTAGTTTTTTATTCATAAATAACAAAATATCTAAATGTTTTAATTATTAAATAAATCAACACTTTTTACAGAAGTATAAATTATAAAGGATCAACTCCAATTTTGGAGGGGAAAGAATAAATTTTAACACTTAATATTAATTTATCCATATGAAAAAACTTGTAATACTTGGTGCAGGAACAGGAGGCACTATCATGGCAAATAAAATGCGTAAAGAGTTAGACAGAGATGAATGGGATATAACTATTATTGATAAGTATAAGGCTCATTACTACCAACCGGGTTTTCTTTTTATTCCATTTGGTATGTATAAAAAAAGAGACGTCATTAAGCCTAAAGCGGATTTTATTCCTTATGGTGTAAATTTAATTTATGCTGAAATTGACAAAGTGGATGGTGAAAACAACAAAATATTGTTACAGGATGGTGTTGTATTAAACTATGATTATTTAATTATAGCGACAGGTACAAAAATTGTCCCGGAAGAAACTCCCGGGCTTAAAGACAAGCTTTGGAGAAAAAACATATTTGATTATTACACAATTGAGGGTTCTTCTGCATTAGCAGATTTCTTTAAAACCTGGGAAGGTGGCAATTTAGTTTTGAATATTGCTGAACAGCCAATTAAATGTCCCGTGGCACCTCTTGAATTTGTGATGTTTGCCGATGCTTTTTTTGTTGAAAGAGGTATGAGAGACAAAGTAAATATTCATTATGTTACGCCTATGTCAGGTGCATTTACCAAGCCCAGGGCATCAAAAGTTTTGGGTGGTCTATTAAAAGAAAAGAATATCAATATTATTCCTGATTTTTATATTGAAAAGGTAGATAATGAGAATAAAAAAATCGTTTCATACGATGAAAAAGAAGTTTCTTTTGACTGTCTTGTAACCATTCCTGTACACATGGGCGACCCAATGATTGGCCGTAGTGGACTTGGGGATGATATGGATTTTGCCCTGACAGATAAATTTACGATGCAATCTGATAAATTCGATAATATTTTTATAATAGGCGATGCTGCTAATATTCCAACTTCAAAAGCAGGTTCTGTTGTACATTTTTCTGCTGAAATTGTTTTTGAAAATATGATGTGTGCAATTGAAGGTCGCCCATATACTGCTAAGTTTGATGGGCATTCAAATTGTTATATTGAAACAGGTTTTGGTAAAGGTGCATTAATTGACTTTAACTATGATACTGAACCTTTACCAGGATTTTTCCCATTCCCCGGAATTGGGCCCTTTGGTTTATTAAAAGAAACCAGAATGAACCATTATGGTAAATTACTATTCCGTTGGATATATTGGCACATACTATTAAAAGGCAAAGAAATGCCTATAGATGCGCATATGACAATGGCTGGTAAAAAAACGCATGATATTTAATCTCTCAATTATAAAAGATCAATCATGGCAGAAATAAATATGCAGGAACAAATAAATGAAATAAATCGAAAACTGGATCTGGTTCTTTCTGAAATAAACTCGCAAAGACTTAAGAGAGAAGAGGTTTCAGACTTGGTTGATGATTTAACCATAATTGGAAATGATGTTTTTAAGAACACTGTTCAAACTTTAGATAATGCAGGTGTTGAACTCGATTACGAAGCTTTAAATAGTCTTTTAATACGCTTTGTCAGGAATATTGGAACATTTAATGAAATGTTTGAAATGCTTGAAAGTGCAAATGATTTAATGAAGGATTTAACACCCATTATAAATCAAGTGGGAATAGATGCTATTCAAAAAATGACCGAATTTGAAGAAAAGGGATATTTTGCGTTTTTTGGCGAAGCAGTGAAAATAATGGACAATATTGTTGAGCACTTTACACCAGAAGATGTAAGTGCATTGGCTGATAATGTGGTAACGATGATGGAAACAGTCAAAAGTATGACCCAGCCTGATATGTTAGAAGCGATGAATAATGGCTTGTTGGTATACAAAAGTATGGAGACCAAAGATGTTAAGGAGTATTCGATGTGGAAAGCTTTCCGTGCGATGAATTCACCTGAAATGAAACGTGGAATTGGTTTCATGATTACATTTATGCAGAAATTATCAAAATCACTTAATGAATAAAAATTAGTAATTAGTGTATTAGAAATTGGTAAAATTTAAGCTTTTGAAATAAAAATACACTTATCACAAATAAATGGTATTAATTATAACACTTTAAAAAATACAGAATTATGGCAGAAAAAACTTATGCAGGTGTAACCGTAAATATTGATGATGATGGTTACATGACAGATGCAAGTCAGTGGACAAAAGAAGTAGCCGCAGAAATGGCAAAAGAAGACGGCATGGAGCTTACTGATAAACACTATGATGTTCTTGAGTTCATCAGGGAAAAAGTAAATAGTGGTGCAACTTTAACCATTCGTGCGATTGGAAAATCGGGACATACAGATATTAAGGGATTTTATAAATTATTTCCTGGTGCACCCTTAAAAAAAGCGACAAAAATGGCAGGAGTACCTAAACCTTCAAGTTGTGTATAAAATGTATTAAAAGAGCATTGCCATATGGTTTTGCTCTTTTTGCTTAATAAATAACTAAAATATTTTAATTATGAGCGAAGAAAAAAAACATCCTTTAAAAAAAGTTATTATTGTAGTTGCTAAAGGAGCAATAGAAGATGTATATGCTGGTTTAGTAATGGCAAATGGTGCAGTTATGGAAGGAATTGAAACAAAAATGTTCTTTACTTTCTTTGGACTTGACGCAATTACCAAGAAAAAAATGAACACGCTACACACAGCAACTGTTGGAAATCCAGCAATGACAATGCCTGGAGGAATCCCGTTTCCAACATGGTTAGGCGGTGTTCCCGGTATTGAAGCAGCTGTATCTGCAATGATGAGAAAACAAATGGAAGACTTAGATATTCCTCCTGTTGATGAGTTTATAGAAATGATTGTTGCTGGTGGTGGAGAGCTATATGCATGTAAACTGGCAGTAGATATGTTTAAACTAAAAAAAGAAGACTTACATGATGATATCATTGATATTATTACGGTTGGCGACTTCTACGAAATGTCCGACGGGCAACAAACACAAATAATTTTCACTTAGTCTCAGCAAGAAAACACAAATAATTACTCACTAATATTATAATTTTAAAGGTGTTCGTGAGCTAAAGGTTTCGTTACTCTTGTTTTGAAAACAGTTATTTACCACAGTAAACTCCTTATTTTCAAAACCGCGAAGCCTCATTCTTTGCATTTTCTTATCTGACACTTAATTTTTGTGCAAACACGACCTAGGTGTGTTTAATTATATTATAATTCCCGGACAGCAATATGTTGTTCGGGATTTTTTTTGCAAAATTTTCACATCTTATTAAAGGGTAAATAATCGTTTAAGTGTATAAAAACTGTACCTGTTTTACTTTAAATAACTCAATTCAACCTATTACCGATGAATAGATTCATGAATCAAAGTTGAATTTGATTATTAAATACATTATTGCTATTAGACCGTGAAAATGCAAATTCGAACTTAAAACTTGAAAACAACCATAAAAAAAATCAACTAAACTATTCAGTACATAAAGTTTGGTACACTTTTAGTATACTATTTTTAAATTTTTAATCTGTTTTATGTTATTTGATTTTTACACTAAAAAAATCAAGGTATTTGTTTCTGAAGTGTCAGAAGATGTTCTACACCTGAAAAGCCTTTTAGAAAAAGTTCTTGAAAGAGCAGGAATGGAAGTATTGTGTCTGGAATCCACTGATTTGAAAAATGAAGATCAGATTATATACCGAACAAATGAGTTAATTGATGCTGCCGATTGTTCTATACACTTATTAGGAAGATCACAAATTAACATAGAATTAAAAAAGGAGAATACATTTTTACAGGATTTTCAGTTCGTGAGCGCTCAAAAAAAGAGCAATTTAAATGGCAGTAGCTATAAGGTATTTATCTGGCATCCAGAATTTATTTCAAAAAAGGAAATTCATGAAAATCAGGATGAGTTCATACGCTCAGTCAGACAAAGGATACATCACAATATGATTTTTTCAAATAGGGATTCTGTCATATCTTTTGTTGAAGATATCAGAGCAGTAATGTATACAGGAAAAACAAATAAATATGATATAGAGGATGCTGATCTATTTTTTATTTATAATGAATTAGATGAAGATTCATCTAATGAAATTATTGATATGGTAGCAGATGTGATAGAGGTAAAAAAAATTGAAATTACCTTAAGTGATGATGTTGATTATTCTGAACTGGTAGTGCAACAAATCAAAAAATCAAAAATGGTTGTTGTTTATTATAAATATGCTTCTGATTGGGCATTACCTTTTGTTCAGCAAGTATGGAAAAAAGTAGGTGGTGCTTCATCCAATGTGCCAATTTTATTTATCGGCGATTCAAACATAAAAGATAATCAACTTATAAATTTTGAAGCACCAAAAGTAATATCACAAGTAGTATCACAGGAGTTAATTCCTATAGAAATTAAGGTTCAGTTTGATAAGGTTCTAAAATAAATGAAAGATAAAGTTTGTCCATATCCGGGTTTAAGGCCTTTTTCTGAAGAAGAATCAATATTCTTCAAAGGAAGAGACTTGCACATCAGGCAAATTATTAAGCAACTTGAAGAAAAAAAAATAACCATTATAACCGGAGCATCGGGTGATGGAAAATCTTCATTAGTATATGCAGGTGTAATTCCAAATGCAAGGGCAGGCTTTTTTCATGCAGAGTATAATAACTGGTTGATATGTGATTTTAGACCGGAACGTGCACCCATGTCAAATTTAGCTCAAAGTGTTTCCGAAAACCTGAAACTGGATTATGCTGAAGTTAAAGAAGAGCTAAAGCTTGGTTTTTCTTCACTTATTAAATTATATAAAAATTCACCTTTCTATATTGATAAGGACTCAAATGAATGGCAAAATGCTGATAATGAAGAAAAGAAAGAATTAAAATCAAAAGCTGCAAATTTGTTTATTCTGGCAGACCAATTTGAAGAGTTTTTCACAAACCCTGAAAACTATCTTAACGGAGTACCTTCAGAAGAGGCATATACAACCATTAACCTTTTACTTGAAACTGCCAGTATTGCAATTATTGAAAATTTGCCAGTATATATTGTTTTTACAATGAGGTCTGATTTTATCAGCCAAAGCGTAGCATTTACAGGATTACCAGAATTTATTGGATACAGTCAGTTTTTTGTACCCCGTTTACAAAGAAATGAACTTCAACAAGTTATTGAAGACCCTGCATCGCTTGCCGGTGGGAAAATTTCAAAACGACTTAGTGAAACATTGATAAATGAATTAAAGGATGGTTTTGACCAACTACCAGTTATCCAGCATACTTTAAGCCAGTTGTGGAGCGTTGCCAGAAACGGTGATGATGAAATGGATTTGGTGCATTTAGTAAAATTAGCCGGTTTACAAACTAAATACCTCACAGAAAACGATCAGCAGGAATTTAATAAATGGATAAAGCAGCAAGATAATTTTAAACAAAAGTTTTATGGCGAGGCTGAACTATCCAATGTTTTAAACACTCATGCAAATATATTACATGAAACAGCCTATTTCTATTATTCAGAAGTTGTTAGCTGGGCTAACGAAAGTATTACAGAAGAAGATGCCAAACTAATTATTAAAGTTGCGTTTCAGTCACTCACAAAAATTGATAAAGGCCGTGCGGTAAGAAACCGTGTAAGTTTAAGAGAAATTACCGATATTATCAACAGAGAGGATATTTCATACGAAACTGTTTGTGGTGTCTTAAATGTTTTCAGATTACCAAACAATAATTTTGTCAGGCCATATATTGTTCAGGATGATATTGAAACGCAATACCTTTCAGCCGATACAGTTTTAGATATTACCCATGAAGCCCTAATTAGAAATTGGGGTCTACTTAGTTTCTGGGAAACAGAAGAAAAGGAAAACTATAATGATTTTCAGGATTTTAAAATTCAATTACAAAGATGGTTGAACAATAAAAAGTCAGTTGAGTTTTTGCTCCCACTAGGTACTTTAACTCACTTTGAAAAATGGTATAAAAAGTTTAAGCCAAATAAATATTGGATTACAAAATATGACAAAAGTTTTGATCCCGTTAAAGAACAACAGGCAAGATCTGAAATATTAGCTGAAAATATTAAAG
>Ga0164315_10002488_pt1 | contig 14095 bp, 10 predicted proteins | sample GuaBasSedimGuay6_FD_113737 | JGI IMG/M metagenome (GOLD analysis project Ga0164315, IMG submission 113737) | Subseafloor sediment microbial communities from Guaymas Basin, Gulf of California, Mexico - Guay6, Core 4569-2, 0-3 cm | ecosystem: Environmental > Aquatic > Marine > Hydrothermal vents... | reverse complement strand
GAGCGAAGACGGACTTGTCACGTCGTAGCTCGCAGAGCGAAGACGGACTTGTCACGTCGTAGCTCGCAGAGCGAAGACGGAAGCCGAAGGCGAAGACGGGTATTTTAATGGGACCACGGGTTTCCCCGTGGGGTTCCATTCGGCAAATCTTTCCCTGGATTCTCTGACTGCTGTCAAAATATCCTTGGTGGTGGCTTTCGTTTTAATGCCTGGATTTTTACCGCCGTCGTGTCTGTTTCCGCGATTTTTTCCAGTCGATATCCTTTTCCCTGCGCTGCTTGCGGGTCATTTTTTTGGGTTCGATAACTTCGATTTGCTCGGTCATCTCCGGGAAAAAACTGCCGGGGAACCTGTCCTGTTTTCTGGATTTGGGGGGCTCTTTGGGTTTCGCCACCCTCGGTTCTTTCGGCAGTGGTGGTGCCGTGAAACAGTCCACGGGAATGCTTCTGGCCAGGAAAAGATTCTCGCCGGCCTGCAAAAAGAGTGTTCCCTGCTGAATGGCGTTATCGACGCTGACTGTCAACAATGCCGGAGACGCATCGATTCGCCTGCCAATCCTTTTGGCCATATTTTTGTCAGATGAGAGAATTACATGGTTGCGGCCCATGGGAAGAATTCCCTTTTCGAGAATCGCGTGCAACGCTTTTGGGCGGATACAGGTAAAAAGCAGTTTTGGCAGGTTTTCCGGTGATACTCGTTTGGGGATCTGTTGTCCATCCTTGGCGCGAATACGGTTTTCGCTGATTTCAAGGAGTGGGCCCGGCAGGGATATCATCATCTCGTTGATATTTGCCTGGCGAAACGACCGCCACCCGTTTTCTTCATGAACGGCCTTGAGAAGTTCCTTGATTTTGACATACCCCTCCTTATCCAGCACCAGGCCGAATTCATCCGGCCTCAGACCCAGGACGTATTTGAGGAATTTGGCTTTTTTTTTCAGATCATTTGTGTGGGGCATGGATCACCAGAAATCTCATTCTTCTATTCAGATTTGCTTGCTAAGTTTGGATGCAATAGGTTAAATTGCCACCCAGCCTACTACTATTGAGTATGTCTATACCGCAATATTCACCCATTATAAACATTTTTTCGGAACTATGAACAAAATCGGGATGCTTGACCTGATTTCACGTCTCTGATAAATAAAATTGTACCTAACTTTATTTATGAAAGGATATGTAATTCATGAACTATCAAAAATCACGATCTTTATTTGAGCACGCCGTCGAAGTCATTCCCGGGGGTGTGAACAGTCCGGTACGTGCCTGCAAGTCTGTTGGATGCGATCCCCTGTTCATAGATAGGGCAGACGGCTGCATGATTTACGATGCAGACGGTAACGGCTATATCGATTATGTGGGATCCTGGGGCCCTATGATCCTGGGACACCGGCATCCTTCCGTACTCAATGCCATTGCTTCAACCCTGAAGCGGGGTACCAGTTTTGGCGCTCCCACGGATCTTGAAATCGAACTGGCGGAGATGGTGGTGGCGGCGGTTCCTTCCATGGAGATGGTGCGGTTTGTCAATTCCGGCACCGAGGCCACCATGAGTGCCATCCGCCTGGCGAGAGGGGTTACCGGGCGGGATCTGATTATCAAATTTGATGGATGCTACCATGGTCATGCCGACACGCTCCTGGTGGAAGCAGGCTCGGGTGTGGCGACACTGGGTATACCCGGCAGCCCGGGCGTGCCGGAATGCTTTGCCGAAAAGACCTTGTCCCTTCCTTACAACGACATCGCTCAGATTAACCATATTATGAAGGAAAAGGGGACAGACGTGGCCTGTGTGATTGTTGAGCCCGTAGCGGGAAACATGGGACTGGTACCACCCGCACAAGGATTTCTGGAGGCATTGCGTGAACTGACACATGAGACCGGCAGTATCCTCATTTTTGACGAGGTCATTACCGGTTTTCGTGTGGCATACGGCGGTGCCCAGGAGTTTTACAACATCATGCCGGACATTACGACACTGGGAAAGATCATCGGCGGGGGAATGCCCGTGGGCGCTTACGGTGGCAGTGGAGAGATCATGTCTAGAATTGCCCCGGAAGGGCCGGTTTATCAGGCGGGAACTTTGTCCGGGAACCCATTGGCCATGTCGGCAGGGATTGCCATGTTGAACGAACTGAAACAACCGGGGTTTTATGAATCCCTGGACAAACGTGCTGAAAGCCTGGAACAGGGGTTATGTGCCGCTATCGAAAAGACCGGCGCTTCTGCCCAGGTCGGCAGGGTCGCTTCCATTCTGGGCCTGTTTTTTACCCGACAGTCCGTTCAAAATATAGAGGATGCCAAAACGTCCAATCTGGAAATGTTCTCCGCTTATTTTGCGGGTATGCGTGAGCAGGGGGTATATCTTGCCCCATCGCAATTCGAATCCATGTTTATATCGGCGGCCCATGAGAAAGAGCATATTGAAAAGACGGTGGATGCTGCAGAGAAGGTATTTAGAAATTTATCATAAAGGATAGCTATAAGCCATAAGCCGTAAGCCCTAAGCAGCTTACAGCTTACAGCCTATAGCCTACAGCTTATTATGGACCAGGACACTATACTGGAAATACTGGGTAGCGGCGGATCGGAACTCGAAGCTCTTAAAGAGAATCAGGCGCAATTGGCCGGTTTTCTGGAGCTTGTCGAGATGGTGGACAAGCTGCCGGAAATGGATCGCCGGGTATCCGAGGATGGTGTAAGCCTCTACCATGCCATTTCCAAAGAAAAAGAGATGGCGGCTCTCGAAGCGGCTTTGGGTGCTTTTTTTGGTGAGCCCGTCAAACGGGCAGGGGAACCTCTCTCAAGTGATCTGATTGACAACCTCACCATCAGCTATCTGGGCGGTGTCAAGGAGGACCAGACGCTGTTCCTTAAAAAAATCAACCAGTGCGAGCTGTATGGAGCACTTTTCCCGTGGCAGCGAAAGGTCAATGTCATTACCGTTCATCTGGGTTTGTACAACCCTGTCATGTCGGATGATGACTATGAAAAACTGGAAAAACTGGTAACGGAAACCATTGCCCATCGGGTGTCGGAGGAGGTGGAAAGCGGTCTGGCAGGCCAGGTGCAGGGGATCAGCCTGCCGTCGTTTTTGCAAATGTCGGAAATGGAGGGGTCCACGTGTTCGTTGAGGATCAGCTCCGAAGATAACACCGGTATGCTGCATCTTCTTAATGGTAACCTCATCGACGCAGAAACCGACGAACTGAAACACAAGGACGCGGCATACGCCATTCTCGGCTGGGACAATCCCGGCATCGAAATTCTCAAGGCAGTGGGCCGAACCCAGGATGAAATCAAGTTACCTCTGATACACCTGCTCATGGACAGCATGAGACAGAAGGATCAGCGGGAATTTGAAAAAGGTGCACCACCACCGGTACCCAAGCCGGAGATGTCGAAACCGACTATAGAAACCGACAGGACAGAAGTCGCCCCGGAAAAAGAAAACCCTGACAAGCAATCAGACGGACCTGCTGAAGAGATACCCCCTGAGCCACAGGAAAAAGAACCTGAAGCCGATGACGCTATCGACGACGCCTTGATTCAGAAGGATACATCCCGGAATGCAAAACGTCAGACGGTGAACAAAGCCGCAAGCAACTTAAAGCCGAAAAAAAAGTTCCCCATGGCAATGGTGGCAGTATTGGCGATCTTGATTCTGTGTGTTGCCGGGTATTTTATTTTTCAGGGCATAAAGGGGGACCCCGTTGCCAGCGACTATCAGCAGCTCATGACCAAGGTGGAGCAGCTCACGATTGCGGATGCGCAGGAAAAACTGCTGATGGATTTTATCAATACGCATGAGCCTGGAGAGGATACCACCAGGGCCGAAATGAAACTTCAGGAAATCTGGCTGCAAAACGAGGATGACAATTATCAAAAGACCATTGATGCGGTCAATAAACTGCCGATTGACCAGGCGTTCGAGGAGAATGCCAGAGCGATCTACACCCGGTTTCTGGAAAAGTATCCCAATACGCCACATGCGGAAGATATTCAACAAGCTGTTTCTGAGATGTCTGGTTTGTCGGAAGATATTGTTTTCAGCAACTTAAGGAATCCGGGGGAAAAAGATTATATCCAGAAGATTGATTTGTATAAAAACTACCTGTCTCTTTATCCCCAGGGTAAGCACCGTGATTCCGTGAAACAGATGTTTTCGGAGACACTGGGCGAGTCCTATATGAACTTCAAAAGAGAGATCGCGATATGTGAACGGGATGCCATGTGGGACACGTGCCTAACGATATGTGACGACTACCTGACGGCTTTTTCAGCCTATTTGGATACCGGCGAGGTACAGACCATTCAGAACCGTATGCTGATGGAAAAGGATTATCTTGTTTTGCAGACCCAGGTCCTAGAGGTGGATGCTGATAGCGCCAGGCGTTTGTACATGGCATACATGACAGCCTATCCTGACTCTTCCAACAATAAAGAGATCCAAAAAAATCTCCAACGGATGGATCTGGATGCCACAGCAGGGCGCCAATGGGGGTCGCTCAAGAAAAGTATGCAAGGTTCCGGCCTGAGCCGGCAGGAAAAAATCGACGGAATTGAAAAATTTATTTCCCGGAACAACACGAGCCGTTATGTAGCAGAAGCCAGAGAAATTCTGAAATCCTTGTATAAGGATGCCGACATACGTTCGGCCGAACGTGAACAGTCCAGAAAAAGTCTGACGACAGAAGAAAAGGCCAAAAAAGAAACCGAAGAGCAATATGCCGTCCTGGTAAAACGACAGGCTCAGCGTGACCGGGTCGAGCATGAAAAACAGAAAGCCATTGCGGCTTTGGATGAGACTGAAGGGCGGTTTGTTCTATCCGGAGACAGCTCTGTGATAGATCAAAGAACCGGGCTCATGTGGAGTCTTCTCGATTCTCATGGCGAGTTCGGTATCTGTATGGATCACAGAACAGCGAGGCGGTATGTCAGGGAATTGCGGTACAACGGACACGATGATTGGCGACTGCCCACCTTTGCGGAACTGGCAGGTATTTACAAGAACAAACCCTATTTTCCTGATAGTGGCGCCAAGTGGTACTGGACGTCGGAAATCTTTGCCAAAGGGTATTCATACATCGTCAATACCGTATCGGCCAAGCAGGAGACGGTGTTCAAGAAAGTCACCCAGGATGTGGAGGCGTGTGGGGCTGTTCGTGCTGTCCGCCCTTAGAAGCTATCGCAAAAATGTCTTTTGGCCCAATCTCTGTGTTGGACTCGCGTTTCATAAAATCGTGGAACGATTTTATTTATGAATATAGATAAAAACAAAATACCCGAACATGTCCAACGCATTCACCTGATAGCGGTTTGTGGCACGGGCATGGGGGCACTGGCCTGCATGCTCAAAGATTTGGGCTATGTGGTAACCGGTTCGGATCAGCATGTCTACCCACCCATGAGCACCTTTCTAAAGGAGAAGGGAATTTTCCTGTCACAAGGGTTTCGACCGGAAAACCTCGCTTACGGACCTGACCTGGTGGTGGTGGGAAACGCGGTATCAAAAGATAATCCGGAGGTGGTGGAGATGTGCCGGAGGGGTCTACACTTCTGTTCCATGCCCCAGGCCGTCAACACTTTTGCCGGAAGAGGAAAACAGACCATCCTCGTTACCGGGACCCATGGCAAAACAACCACGTCTGCCCTGATCGCCTGGCTGCTTCACAGTGCCGGCATGGGGGTTTCTTTTGTCATCGGCGGGATCCTGGCAAATTTCAACAGCAACTATTTTCTGGGTACTGGTGACTACCTGGTGGTGGAAGGGGATGAGTACGACACGGCATTTTTCGACAAAGGGCCCAAGTTTATGCATTATGATCCGACCATCGCGGTTCTCACCAGCGTGGAGTTCGATCATGCCGACATCTTCAGCGATCTGGATCATATCAAGAAAGCTTTTTCGACCTTTGTTTCCGGCCTGAGAAATGATGCGACCCTGGTTGCCTTTCAGCATGATAGCAATGTGGACGATGTGATCCGGGCAGCGCACTGCAACTTATACCGCTATGGAAGCGAAGGAGGTGACTGGGCCATAAAGCCGGTTCGCATCGATTTCCCCTGGACGATTTTCGATGTATACAAATCCCGCCATATTTATGGGCGCTTTCAAACACCCATGCCGGGTGACCACAACCTGTCCAATACCCTGGCTGCCATTGCCGTGGCAGATCGACTCAATATACCGAAGCAGACCATTCAAGAGGCCATCCAGGGCTTCAAAGGTGTGAAACGACGCCAGGAAATTCGGGGAACTAAAAATGGGATTGTGATCATCGATGATTTTGCCCACCACCCCACAGCCGTCAAAAAAACCATTCAGGCCATTAAGGGTTATTACAGTGAGAGTCGTTTAGTGGCCGTGTTTGAACCCCGGACCAATACCAGTATGCGCAACATTTTTCAGAACGTTTATTCAGAAGCTTTTGACAGCGCGGATCGGGTCTGTATTCGCAAACCGGCACTGTTGAAAAAGATTCCTTCTAAAGAACGCTTTTCATCGAAGCAACTCGTCGCAGATCTCAACAAACGCGGCCTGGATGCGACCTACTTTGAAAATACGGAAGGGATTATCGACTTTCTGGTTAAAGAGACCAGGTCCGGTGATGTCATACTAGTGATGTCCAACGGCGGATTTGACAATATTCATGATAGGTTGCTGGAAAGACTCTAACCTAAGTTGAGTGTTTTGAACCATGGAAAACCATATATCATCATCAGATGCAGCCGGTCGAAATGTCACCCTCATCGGGGCTTTGGTTAACATTATTTTGATAGGGCTTAAACTAACGGCCGGCATTTTCGGAAAAAGCAACGCCCTGATCGCCGACGGGGTGCATTCGATTTCTGACCTCTTTACTGATGTGGTGGTGCTGATCGGTATCTGGCGGGGCCGCAGGCCTGCTGATGAAAAACACCCCTTTGGCCATGGTCGCATAGAAACCTTGTCTACGGCCATCGTGGGGCTGTCTCTTGTTGCAACAGCTTTGTATCTGGGCTCCCAGGCAGCCATGAATATTTATTTTCGTCATGAGTCCCATCCCAATGTTTTGGCTATTATCGGGGCAGGTGTTTCCATTGTATTGAAGGAGGCACTCTATCGATACACTGTACTGACAGGGCGTCGCATGAAGAGCCAACTGGTTGTGGCCAACGCCTGGCACCATCGTTCAGATGCTCTTTCCTCGGTTGCTGTATTGGCGGGTGTAACGCTGGCGCAGATCAAGCCGTCCTGGCACATCTTCGATGCTATTGCCGCCTTGCTGGTTTCTTTTTTCATTATCAAGGTCGGCCTGGAAATCCTGGGGAATTCCTTCCGGGAGTTGAGCGACGCCGCCCCGATCCCGGAGACCCTGAACAGCATTCAACTGTGTGCCCTGAGTGTGGAAGGGGTGATGAATGTTCACGACCTCAGGGTTCGTACTTCCGGAGGCCGGCACCAGATAGAAATTCACATCGTTGTTGATGCTTCACTGACAGTGAAAGAAGGACATGGTATTGCCAAAGACGTGGAAGCATGCCTGGTGAATGACATCGATGATGTTGGCCGGGCCATTGTGCACGTGGATCCAGCGTAATGAACCAATCTTCTTCGGGCATTCTTTTTTTACTTTCCATTTCGGTCGGGGTGGCAATGATCGGACTAGGCATCATTTGGCCACTCATACCGGTTTATGCTGTGGAACTCGGCGCAGGGGGCTTTTTACTCGGGCTTATCATTGCCAGCTTTAATATTTCCCGCTCCCTTTTCAATCCGTTTGCAGGGCAGCTTTCCGACAGATGGGGGCGAAAGAAGTTCATGGTTACCGGGCTTTTTGTATATGCCGGTGTTTCGGTGTTGTATGTTTTGCCTTCACATGCTGAAATGCTTATATTTATACGCTTTTTCCATGGTCTGGCATCCGTTCTTGTGGTGCCCATCGCCATGGCCCTTGCAGCTGATATTGCACCGACACAAAAACTGGGTCTGTATATGGGCACCCTGAATATGGCTGTCATGTTCGGCCTGGGTATAGGACCTGTTCTTGGGGGTACGATCCGTGATCATTTTGGGATGGATATCGCGTTTTATTCCATGGGTGCCCTGGCACTTTTAACCTGTCTACTGGTTGTCGTTTTTATACCTTCCGACGAACAGCGTCAGGGGGCTGGAGAAAGCCGAAACGCTTCGTCCATCAGAAAAATGTTAACCCATCGCGTGGTTCTCGGAATCTTTCTCATGCGGTTTTTAACTGCCTCAGGACAGGGGGCTGTCTATACCTTTTTGCCGATCCTTGCGCTGCAGCTTAAGCTGACAAGCTCTCAGGTCGGTATCGTTTTAGGGGCCAACATTTTTCTTATCGCATTTCTCCAGCGTGCCTGTGGTGTTCTTGCCGACCGGGTTAATCCAAAGTATCTTATCATTATAGGTACGTTTGCATCCGGACTGACTGTATTTGGGATGCCGTTTGTTGAGGGATTTCTGATGATCCTTTTGCTGAACATTCTCATGGGCATGGCCAATGGTGTTGCATTGCCCGGTGGGCTTGTTATCACCGGAAAACTTGGGCGCACTATGGGGATGGCATCTCTCATGAGTTTAACCGACGCTGCCTGGAGTCTGGGTATGATTGTGTCCCCCATTCTTTCGGGGATTATCCTGGATATGTTTGGTCTTTCTTATATATTTGTCGTCGGCAGTCTATTGATATCAGCCGGCGGTATTGTTGTGACGCTATTTCTCAGGGATTATCAATCTGTAGAGGTTTGATAATGTGAAACACTCACTTTAATTTATCAGAGTTTGTTGAGACGCTTATGAATTTTGCATCCATCGCACATGTCCTGGGAACACTGCTGATCGTTACGGGCAGTTCCATGGTATTGCCCCTGGCCTGTTCCATTTATTATGGGGAAAACGATCTGTTCTCGATATTCATTTCCGGAACGATTACCCTTTTATTGGGGTGGCCCTTATGGTGGCTTTTTCGAAGACACCATGAACTGAACATCAAAGATGGCTTTTTCATCGCTGTATTTGGTTGGGTTCTGATTTCTGCGGTGTCGGGACTCCCTTTCATGTTTCATGGGTCCATCCCTTCATTTACTGATGCTTTTTTTGAAATGATGTCCGGGTATACTACCAGTGGCGCAACGATTCTCAGGGATATTGAAATTGTCCCTCATGGATTATTGTTCTGGCGGAGCCAAACCCATTTGCTGGGCGGCATGGGGTTTCTAACCTTGACCGTTATCTTTCTTCCGCATGGCATGGGCGGTGTGCGTATTTTTCGAGCCGAGTCAAGTCCCGGGCAGGTGATTACCAAAGAAAAATTCATGCCCCGCAATCGGGATACCATGATCTGGCTCTGGGGCATCTACCTGACATTGAATGTCCTGGAAACGGCGATGTTATGTTTCGGCGGCATGTCCCTTTTCGATTCATTGTGTCATTCTTTCGGGACGGTATCGACATCGGGGTATTCGCCTAAAAACGCAAGTATCGGGCATTATAACAGTGCTTATTTTGATTGGGTGATTACCCTCTTCATGTTCTTTGGCGGTATGACCTTTATGTTGTTTTACCATATGGTCAAAGGAGAATGGAAGGTCATCAGAATAAATACCGAATTTCGCTGGTATGTAGGTTTTTTACTCTTTTTCTGCACCATGGTGTCATGGATTCTATGGAAGGAAAATACGTATAGCAGCCTGGGGGATTCCATCCGATACGGCACTTTTCAGATCATGTCGCTTCTCACTACCACCGGGTTTACCACTGCCGACTATGAAAAATGGCCCCAGGCGGCACTCATGTTTCTCTATGCATCGTGCTTTATCGGTGCCTGCGCCGGATCAACCACCAGCGGTATCAAGGTAGTCCACTATGTCATCATTTGGAAATACATGGTGGCATCCATAAAAAAAATATTTTTTCAACCCATGTCGGTGGTCACGGTTCGCCTGAAGCGCAGACCTGTGGATCGGCTCATTATCGACCTGGCTATATGTTATTTTATTGTTAATATATTTCTCGTTATCGGCGGTGGGTGCTTCATGGTGCTGGTGGACGACATGGACTATGTCACCGGCATGAGCTCCGTTATTGCCACGCTGATGAATATCGGTCCGGGGTTCGGTGCCATAGGGCCCTCTGAAAACTATGCTCATATCTCTGCTGTCGGGAAGTGGTTTTTATCCTGGAATATGCTGGTGGGGAGGCTGGAGATGTTCTCGGCACTGGTGATTTTTTATCCGTCGTTCTGGAAAAAATAAAAGGTTCTTCTCCAGCTTAGTTGAAGAAGAGGGTCCCAGGATCCAAGGGGTCAAGGATTCAAGTGTTTGTTTTCCAGGGATTTGATCATCGCTTTCAGCATTCTCTCGACATCTCCGACCTCCGCTCTTAATTACTGAAGACCCTTCTTATCAACATAACTCAAGTCACCAGAAATCATAACTTTTAAGCATTGAGCGCTGATGCTTCACTTCGTGTCACTCGAACCCTTGAATCCTCGACCCCTGGAATCCTTAATTTGGGATCAACTCTTTTGGAGATAATCCTAATTGGTGTCCGTCCAGAAATGAGGATTTTTATGTGAGATCAAGGCGGACGACAGATTTAACCCGGAGTAATAGCGTGCTATTTTGAGGAGTTAAATCATGGCGTCCAACGCCGATATCGCGGAAAAAGACCATTTGTGGATGGGCACTAATTAAAAAATAGCTGCTGCACATCCTTTAAGGACAAGGACTTACACACTACGATAGCTCGCTCATTATCTTGGATGCGGGTATCGCCCACGGCGACTTGCCATTCTCCATCACGGAAAATAGCGCCGATGATAATCTTTCCATAATATGAGGGATCCAGTTTGGACAGGGGTTTGCGGGTAATGGGCGCGTTGGGTTCGGCTACGATTTCCACCATTTCCGCATCGAAACCATGCAGATGGGCTACGGACAACAGCTGCCCCATACGTATAAACTTCAGGATCTCGTTACCGGCCAGAATTTTTTTGTTCAATGCGATATCCGACCCCATGGTAGCGGCCAGCACCAAGTAGTCCTCTTTATTGACCAGGCAGATCGATTTTCTTCGTTTAGATTCTTCATGACTATCTGCCCCGTTCATGAGGTGCTTTGCCAGCAGACAGCTCATGATATTGGTTTCATTATCCCCGGTTGCAGTGATAAATGTGTCCATTTCCAGCAGGCCTGCCATTTGCAGCACATTGACGTCTGAACCGTCTCCATGCAGGACCTCCGCATTTTTTAAGGTGAAAGATAATTCTTCCGCCGATGTTTCATTTTTCTCGACTATGGTAACCTGAACTGTTTTTTCCAACAGCTGGGCGACGCGACTACCAATCAGACCGCCACCTAAAATCATCACCTTGTGACTGTGTTGCTGCTTGTCGCCGGTGAATGCCATCAATTTGGGTAGATCCTTGGTTCCGGCCATAATAAAAATCTGGTCCTGAGGCAACAGCGTGTTATTGCCACCCGGAATAACGGTGGTAATACCGCGGGCAAGGGCAACGACTCGAAATGGAAACTCATGATAGGTCTGAGAAATCTCTTTCAGTTTTTTGTAGGCAAGTGGTGATGATTCCCGTATGCGTGTCGCCATAACCTGGATTTGTCCATCTGCAATACCGATGATATCATTGCCCGCTCTGAGTTTGATGATCCTGACAATTTCCTGAGCAGCCAATTCTTCCGGGTGAATAATCAGGTCGATTTTTAAATCTTCAACCGTAAGAAACGAATCTTCATTACCGAATTCCAGAGACCGGACCCTGGCGATTTTACGCGGGATCCCAAAGCGATGGGCAATGAATGAAGCCATCATGTTCACGGCGTCGTTATTGGTAACGGCGATGAGATAATCCATTTTCTCTGCATTGGCTCCGCGCCAGCATTCTATACTCATGGCATTGCCTTGAATGATCCGGGCGTCCAGAGTACCGTCTGCTTCACGAATCAACCGGCCTTCCGACTCGATGACGGTAATGGTATATCCTTCATGGGCCAGTCGTTTTGCCAGGTAATATCCAACCCCGCCGAGGCCGAGGATCAAAATATTTTCAGAGATGGTGCTTTTTTTCCCAAACATGAATATTGCCAATATATTTAAAGGTTAGAGGATAAGATTCTTCTCCAAATAATTTTTTAGCAATTCACTCGAACCCTGGAATCCTTGATCCCTCTAACCCTTTGTTTGGATCAACTCTTTTGGAGATGATCCGAAGATAATAAGTTGATAGATAAGACATTGCTTTTTTGGCGATAAAGTATAGAGAGACGATGATGGCATGTCAAGATTCTAATTTCTCACGTCCGTGGCAGACGCATTCACTGGTACAAAAATGGTGTTCATGGTCCATCGGACATAAAACAACGTGAAAATGGTGGCCGACCAGGTGACCAGAAAAATTCCCCACCAAATTCCCGTAAGACCCATCCCCATCAGACTGGCCAGTACGTAAAAAACAATTGCCGGTGCCAAAATTTGACGATAAATCCCTATCCAAATGGCGTACAGAGGTCGCTTCAATCCCTGCAAGGCAGCTACGGCCACAAACAGAATAATGTAAGCCCAGTATATGAAGGCTGAAATTCTTAAATAAAAGGTGCCGATGTCCAGCACCGATTCATCCTCCGTGAAAATCTGCATAATGTCATGGGGAAAAAAGAAAACAATGATCATGCTTATCGTGGTAATGAAGATACCGTACAGCATTGCTTTTCGATACACCTCCCGGCAGCGTTGATAAAATGAGGCACCGTTGTTTTGACCCACCAGGGTCAGGGTCGCGGAAGTAAGCCCCATGATGGGCAGCAGGGCGATCTGGTCCACCCGGGTTGCGATGCCGTAGGCGGCAACAGCAGCCTGCCCGTATTTGCTGATGAACCAGGTAATGATGAAAATACCAATGGCAATACTCATGGTATTCAGGCTGGCCGGAAATCCCTGCTTTGCAATATCCAGAAAAAAGCGGTGGCGTGGTATGAACATGGTCCAACATTCCCGGCAGATCAAACCGGACTGGATGACGCGCATGCTCATAAACAGCGTGCTGAACAGCTGAATTAAAATTGTAGCCCATGCCACACCGGTAAGACCCATTGCCGGCAATCCAAACCCGCCGTAGATAAACCAGGGATCGAAAAGCAAATTGAGGAAAAAACCGATAATCAATACATTGCGAAATGATTTGGTGTCGCCTTGGGCGGTGAGAATTGCATTTAAAACAAAGGTCAGGGAAAAGAATACAAGACCGTAAAAAATGATGTTGATGTAAGACAGCGAGATCGCCAGATAGGTGCCTTTAGCTCCTAGAAAACCAAACAAATAAGGTGCTGCAAAAAGACCTGTCAGCGTTAGCACCATGGACAAAAGGATGGTGAACGACACAGATTGAATGGCATAAAGTTGTGCTTTACTCTCATCACCGGCGCCCAGGGCGTTGGCGATTAATGCCGTCGTACCGGTGCTGATACCAAACCCAATGGCCAATATGATAAAAAACACCGGAAAGGATAAGGACAGTGCCGCTATGGCTTCGGTGGAGATCAGGCCGCTGAAATAGGTATCCACCACATTAAACATGGTATTGAAAAACATACCGATACTGGCGGGGATTGCCAATTGGGCAATCAACCCGGGAATTGGTTTTGTGATCAAGCCATTATCTGCGTTCATAGATGTTGATCCACTTTTAATCTGAGATATGGGTTTTCGTTTTATGCTTACAAACGGAGAGATACCGTCTGTACTATTACACGATTTCAGCAGCAATAATATGCATCGGGTTGTGGTGTGTCAAATATTCCCCGTAGCTGCATAAACAACATGGCAAAGGACAGATAATATTGACATCAGGCCCTAAGCGACTTATGTTTACAAATGCCACATTGTGGCTTTTTTTTATCCGCCTTCGCAAAATACCACGGGCTTGCCCGTGGATGAATGCAAAAGCACAGGATAATTGCTACGGCGCGATGTCACCCCTAAGGCAAGGCGGATAACCGCGGTGTCTTGTCGCGGCGTAGCTCGCAGAGCGAAGACGGAAGCCGAAGGCGAAGACGGGTATTTTAATGGGACCACG
>Ga0164315_10002487_pt1 | contig 14096 bp, 16 predicted proteins | sample GuaBasSedimGuay6_FD_113737 | JGI IMG/M metagenome (GOLD analysis project Ga0164315, IMG submission 113737) | Subseafloor sediment microbial communities from Guaymas Basin, Gulf of California, Mexico - Guay6, Core 4569-2, 0-3 cm | ecosystem: Environmental > Aquatic > Marine > Hydrothermal vents... | reverse complement strand
TTGTATTATTTATAAAGGAAAGGAGAATTTATTTTGGTTTACCAACCCAAACAAATTTAGTTTTTGGGTCTGGTGCTTCTGAGGCAGCAGTAGCAGTAGCAACCGCATGTTCAGAAACAGGGTGAGTATGTGCATTATAAACAGTAACATTCGCATCATGCTCTGCTCTAAGACTTGATAAGTTACCTTCCATATCTGAAACTTCACCAGTACATTCAATATTTCCAACAACTTTTACATCGCCTTCAATAATTAAGTTTCCATCTGCTCCAATTGCAAATAGTCCAGGTGTTTCTTGATAAATATTTCCTGTAGTTGAAGCTTGAATTGTAATATCACCTTTAGTATTAATCTCAACACGAGCTCCAGTAGAATGTTGAATTCTAATCCTTGAGTTACCATCTGACCCATCTATCTCTACAATATTTCCATTATAGTCTTCAAATACTTCGTTATTTGGGTATACTGTAGATGGTGATGTGTCAACGGGCTCTTTAAACTCAGCAACTTCTACACGAGGTTGAACAGGATTCTTTTCATTTGGTTTACCACTGCTTAATGGATTATCTGGTACTGTAAGCCTAGTTGGGTATATCAAATCTGGGTCTCTAAACCCGATTTTAGCACCATCATCATCTTGAATTGGCACTTCATTATAAAGACCTTTAATAGTTCCTAAGATAATAAATTCAGTGAAAGAATCATTCATTGGTGTACAATAACACCAAGTCCCTTGTTTCATATAAGTATTTGTACCTAAAGTATTAGCTTGATTTAATGGCTGCATACATTCAGTCCAAGGCAATTCTTCAGTTTTAACATTTGCTAATTTTGGTGAGTGAACACCTTCTACTCTTATTCTTACTCTACCAAGTAAATCAGGGTCTTTATTATCTTCAACTACCGCTCTAAATATATTCATTTTATCTCCTATTTCCTTATGCTTTCAATTCAGCAGGCCCTTTTCCATAATCTGCTGATTGTAATGTTAAATGCTGTATAAAGTTTCCAGCAAATATTGAATCAATTACACTAGTCACTACAAATAAACCACTAAATACTTCATCATCTTGTGGTGTTTGTACATTTACTGAACGTGGTAAACTAATTCTAATTATTGAATATACTCTATCTACATTTAATCCTTGTACAATTATATTAAATTTTTGTTGTGATGTTAAAATATCTCTATAGTCCTCTAAGTCACCTGTTGTTTCATTATGAGCAAAATGAGCAACTTGTTTTTCGCCTGAGCTATAAAACATATCCGGTAAAGCAACTTCATTATAACCAATTCCATTATTCAGTTTCTGATCTTCGTAAACATCTTCTAATGTTATTGTAGTTGGAAAATGGCCTAAATTCATAATATCTGTATTATTACTTAGGGTAGTTTTACACACTTTTTGCGTATTTTTAGTATTAGCTGTAATACCTTTATACTCCATAATATTCCAATAAGGATATTCTTTGTTTCTATCTAATACAAATACATTTTCAGCTGGCCCTTGTAATTCGCCAAAGTTTACTGAATCTCTATTAGATATTAATAATCCATTCCTATTTGAAAACATAATAATATTATTTAGTTTAGATTGTTTTCTTATTAAATCGAGTAAGCTAATATTTGCAGGAAATACAAAAAAATCATAGATAAAATCACTATCGCCAGCAAAATAATCTATTTCAATACTTTCTTCTGTTGTAACTTCTTCAAGCATTTGCATGAATGTTTTTTTAACAAAACTTTTAGATATATAAGTGTTAGCCAACATATTAGAGGTTACTTCTTCTAATGTTAAAGTAATATTAATTTGGTTATTTTTAATTCTTACTGTTTCCATTTTTGCAACGACAAAATTTAAATCATTATTTCTTTTTGTTGCATCATTAAAACTTATTTGAATTCCTGCAGCAGTTAGAGGTGCAAACTCTGCAAGGTTCATTGTATCAACAAAACTTAATTTAGCTTTAATTATATCTTCATAATTAATTTGTAATGATAATACATCTTGAGAACGTAAAGACAAACCATTGATTATTATATTTAAAGCATCATATTGAGCAGTATCATCAATTATCGGGGTTGTATCTATCGTCGACGAATCTCTAGGTCCAACTGACATTATTCGGGCTCATCTAATAACATTCTGTTATCTTTTCTATAATTATTTATTATAGCTAACAGTGTATTTAATTTTTTAGGTTTTGGAACTGTAATTGATTTTCTATTAGTATTTTCAGTATTTACTTTATTACCAATATTATCAATGACTCTTTCTAAATTTGCTCTTGCTTCTGAACCATCTTGAAGCTCATTATAATCTAATTCTTTACTAATAATACCTGTTAATGCAATTGTTTGGTCATAAGTAATATCTGAGTTATAAGGTGAACTCCATAAGAAAACATTATTATTTGCTGCTAAAATAATATCAGCATAATCAACACTTCCATATAATTCATAAGATATTTCTTCGATTTTTTGGTCAACTTCAATAGAATATAACGAAAAATAATCAGGAAACTGTTTAAATAATTCTAACAATCCACCATAATAATAACTAGTATAATCAGTAACATTATAACCATCAATTTCTCTTCTATCGTAAGTAAATACACTATTCTTCATTTGTTCCCTTTATATAGAATTTGCTTCTAATTCTGATTGAAATGCTTCTTGGTCAAAAACACCTCCAGCATTTCTAACTTTATCGTATTCTCTTGACTCTTTAGATTGTGCCCAGTCTTCCATAGTTTTCATTCTTCTTTCGCCTAATTTAACTGATAATGTAATTTGTTTAACCATACCATCACCAAACATTTCCATATTACTCATACCACCACCATAACTTACATCTATTGAAGTAATAACCATTTCTTCAAGTCTCATTGAATCATCTAAAATCGGGTTGTTAAATGTAACAACACAAAAATAAGGAGATAATAATAAAGCTTTAGCTGCTTGTGTTTCAGGCGAACTAAATTTTTTAAATGTATTAATTATTTTAAGTATCTTTTCACTTTCTTTTTGATTATTAGGCATTAATGTCCATTCTAAATCAAGAGCCCTTAGTGACGTACCTTTATATTTTTGTACAAGGTCTGGATTAATTAATAAACTTCTAGTACCTGTAAATGCTGATACATTAGCCATAATACTATTTGCACTATCACCAACAGTAGCACCTAATATACTTGCCACTGCACCACCATCTCCATCATAAGTTTGTGAAATATTTTCACTTAAACTATTTGAAATCGGTAAAAATATTGAACCTTTATATGTTCTTGTGCTTTTTTCAATCCCAGCTGAACCTAAATCACCTTCAATTGATACACCACCACCTTTATCTTTGACCACACTAAATCTATTAGAAGCATCTTTAAATACTTTACCTAAAGCTGATGCTCCTTTTTTAAGAGAGCTAGTTCCTTTTGATAAAGCTTGTGCACCTGTACTATCTCCACCAGTTGCAGCATCAATTCCAGTTACAGCAGCATCAACTAAACCTGTTAAAGCAGCTACTACTTCTTTAGCAAAATCTGGTGAATAAAAATCAAAAGAAATATATCTTTTTTCATTTAAATCATCAGGAAATATTAATAAATCTGATTTGTTACTCATAATTATCCTTAAACATCTATTTCTGAAATACCATTACTTAAAATACCTTCAGGATTCCGTTGTTTCATTTGGTTTACTTCGTTTGTTAAGTTATTTATAGCATTTACTTGTGCAACATTTGTTCCACCACTTGGTGCATTTGCTGCAGTGGCCGGAGCACCTGCCACATTAATACTTTTATTATTTACAGCTCCACCTTGTGCAACTTGAATATTATCTGAGCCTGCCATTGTTGTATTTTGCTGTAAACTATTAATATAAGTTAATGGGTCAATCGTTGTAGAACCATCTTTAACACCTAAATGTAAATGTGGAGCATATTCGCCACCACCTGAAGGATTTCCTGAGTTACCAGATTTAGCAATTAGTTGGCCCTTTTCAATAGTGTCACCTTTCTTCACGTTTACACTATTTAAGTGCATGTATAAAATTCTTTTACCATTAGGGTCATCAATAACTAATACTGTACCACCTCTTTTATCTTGCTCAACTTTTTCAACTGTTCCATCTGTAATAGAAGTAATAGGAGTATTCATATCAGCTCTAAAATCTACTCCACCATGCCCTCTTCCTGCTCTGATACCTTCTTTAACACCATATTGAGAAGTAATAACTTTCATAAATGGCTGTGCGTTTTTACCTGTATAAGAACTACGACCTTTTTCTCCAGTTGGGTCCATTAAACCACCAGATGTATTTTTCCCTGACATTCTTTTAGCACTTTTACTAGCACTAACATCATCTAACGCTTTCATACCTTTACTTATATTATTATATGTTTTATTATTATTTGAAATATATGTATTATCAGCCTTATTCATACCTGATTTATAATCATCTTCAAGTTTTTTCTCATCTTCAAGTTTTTTCTCATAATCTTCAGCAGCTTTAACTCTAGCATTTTGTCTAGAAACTAATCCACCTCCACCTTCAGTCATAAAAGTATTCTTTAAATCATCACCGATACCCCAAGGCATCCAATCTAAATTCCACCCAAGAACCATTTTGTCCCACCAGTCTAATAACGCATTATTTAAGTATGTAAGTAGTCCACCTTCTTTTTGAACATCAGTCCACCAAGCACCAAGTTTCTTAAATGCTCCATCTCTAAATGCTTTCCATTTATCACCAAATAATGTTTCTAGTACAAGATTAGGTAAAAAAGTGTATAATTTTCCACCAGCTTTTAATAAAGCCATTACACCTTCGCCAATTTTATTTAGCATATATGAACCAATACCACCAGATGCTTCAACGTAATCCCACCAAACACCAAGTTTAGTAGCAATTTTATTCCACCAGTTACTAAAGAATTCCCAGTTTGAAGTCCAAAATATTTTTGCTTCGCCCCAATTTCTACCGAATAATGCCTCAAGTACCCAGTCTACAACTCCACCAGCAGCTTTTAATATTTCGCCTAAGAACGGTAACCAACCACCAAATTTTTCGGTAACTGTGTCATCTATCTTCTTCCATAAAGCTTTAGCTCCTTCAAATAACCATTTAAGTCCTTCCCATGCTTTAGTAAGCATTTCTTTTATAAATCCACCCCAACTACCATATTTGTCAACGATATATCCATCAATAGCTTTTGCTACTGTGGCTATTCCATCTACAATCATATTTAGAATTTTAGGTGTCCACTCGACTATTTTATCCCATAACCAACCAATCATTCCACCGTCATGATTTTGTGCAGCACTCCACCAAGCAACTAAAGCTGCAATTGCAACTGCACCCATAGCTAAAAGTGGTCCAAACATTTTCATGAGACCCTTCATAAATGAGCCTCCACCTTTTTCTTTGGTAGCTGTTACTTTAGCTTGAACATTAGAAATTCCTCGTTTAATAAAACCTGGACCAGATTCTTTTTTATCTCCACGTTTGAAAAAACCTTTAATAGAATCTGCAATAGATTCTTCAGATTTAGCCATACTTTCAAGTGCATCAACTGAAGAATCTTGTGCTTGTTTGTTTTCGATTGCTTTTTGTTTAGCATCAACTTTGCTAATTGCGGAATTGGCACCAATATTGGGTTTGGGTGTAGTTACTTTATTTGATATTTTTCCAGCCTCAGCAGAAGCTTTGTCTAATTTTGCTAAACTTGCATCTAATGCTTCTTGTGTGTCGGCCATAAAAAATCCTATATTTTATTTACCCTTTTTGTCTTCTTTATCTTGTATAAGACTTATAAAGATTTCTCTTTCAAATGGAATCATACTATCAGTATCCATTTTCGTCATATTAGTAAATTGACTTATATCTAAATATTGTTCATATATATTTTTTATACTAAACTTAGATATAATTTGCGAATAATCAATTGAAGTTTTAGTTTTATTCCCACATTTTCTACAAGTTAATGTAATAGCAGGGTTAAAAATCTTAATATTATTAGTTAATAATTTTTCTTCTAATTCATTAAACTCGGGTATTGTCATAGTATTTATATTATCGTTGCCACAAGATAATTCATATTTTTCCAGTTCTTCCATATCATTAAACAAACCTATTGTAATATTATGAAGATCTTTACCTTGCCAGAACATATTAGGTATAGAAATATGGTCTAAATTATGATTTTCACAGCCTTTATGTTGGCAAATGTGTGTAAATTCTATTAAGTCTGATACAGACATTTCTCTAGCTTTGAAAATAAAAGCGATAGCTTCAAATTCATTAGAGGGAGATTGCCCAAGTATTTCTGCAACTTTCATTGCAGTATGTTCATCACCCATACAATAAAGCATTGCATTTTTCTCTTGGGCAGAAGTATAGTTAGGTAAGGAATTTAGTATATCTTTATATTCCTTACTGTTCATTACATATCTTTTGGTAGAAGTGGGTCGAAGAAAGTTGGTATAATATCAAATAAATATTCTTTTTCAAATCCGCAGTGAGTACATGTAAGATTTTGTTTAATATCTAGTCTAGATGACACTTTTTCATAATCAGCTTCTAATTTATCACCTTCTTTCATAGATAAATCATCAACAATATTAATAAGCTGCTGAAATGATGATATTAGCTCACCATTAATTGATTCAATATGTAAAAGTAATGAAATAGAACGTGGTGGTTCATCTGGATATTTAGCAATCATTTTTGTTAGTGAATCTTTTGCAGGTAAATCTCTCCAAGAAACATTATTTAATTCTACTGGATAGCTGCTTTCCTGATAAGTTGAAATTTTACCCAAATTAGTTTCAATATTGAAGTTTTTGCCACATTCTTCATTATCACAATCCATACTAAATTTAATTTCGTCAGTAATACTAATTTCTCTTAAAGTAATAAGTATAAATTGTATCTCATCAGGTGAGTAATACACTTCTTTTTTATCGATATAAGGTAGAATAAGAACATCAATAATGTCTTGCTCATTTACCTTATCTTCTTTTTTCTTGAATAACTTAATAAATTCTTTCTTGGTTTTTGATTTCCAAGGTGTGATAGTTACTGTTTTGTTTTCGCCTAATTTAAGTTCCATGTTTTTCCTTTAAATTAATTATAACACGTTATACTTAAACTAATATTAAATTAACTTCTAGTTCCTATAACTTCTTGATTAAAGATAGAAGAAACTTTTTCAGAACCAAATCCAGATACAAGATCATCACTAAATTTATTAGTATAAAATGAAACATCAAATTCTGCAATTGCAGTTGAATTATTATCTAAAGAAAATGCACTAATACCAGTAATTAGGCAATCTTGACTTGCAAATAATATTGTTGCATTCTGCCCAGTACCCGCACTAGTAGTAATTGTAACTGAACTTCTAATATCATCAAAATATTCATATTGCTGTTTAACCCAAATAGCCTCAAAAAATTGTCTTAATTGGCCACCATTGAAGTCTCTAAATTTTACACTAAACCTAAACGCTTCAAATAATTGTACACCAATTCTACGTTCTCCACCGATAACTTGGTCATTTTCATTAGCTGTTAACTCTGGTAGAGTTACTGATACTACACTTTTGCGAACATCATCAGCAAAATTTTCAAAATGGCCAGTTTTAACAGTATTATTATTAATGGTTACTTCAAAATTATCAGTTAAAAACCAATTTGTGTTTGATATTTTTTTAACTATATCGCTTACTGCCATTAGAATTCCTTTTTAATATTTATAAATACTTAAAGGAATAAGATGTCTCAATCAGTAAATTCAGCTTTATATGCAGCAGCGGGTAATGTAGCAAGACCAACAAGCTATAATGCTATAATATCATTCCCAGAAGATTTAGAGAACTTAATTTCAAGTTCGGACTATGATATATTATGTTCTTCTATTACTTTGCCAACATTAAAAAATGAAGTGCTTGAGACAGTTTATAAAGGTCATAAAATACCAATTAAAGGTAGAAGTGATTATGACAGAACTTTCTCATGTACTTTTATCTTAGATGAAGCACATTCAGTTAAACAAGATTTTGATACTTGGGTTGCTGGGATAGATGCAACTTATATAAACCCAAATCAAAACGTATCTTGGCTACAACAAAGTGATAGCGAGAATACAGGACAAATTATAGTAAGTGCAACTTCTTGGTCTGGAGCAGTTGTTTCAAATTATAAATTTACAGGTGTATTTCCGACATCAGTAAGTGGTATTGAATTTAGCGGTGAAGCACAGTCAAGCACATTATCATTAACGGTTGAATTCTCATTTTTATTTTATGAAGTATCAACACCTGAAAGTGATGCTTTATTCTTAGATAAATTAGTAAATGATGTAGTTGATGAAGTAACAGATACTATTAAAACAGGTTTAAGCGATATTGGTGAGAGTATAGAAGGATTCCTATTTACAAATAGAGAAACACCGGGTGATAAACAAGTTGTTATACCAGATTTTAATAACAAATTAAAAGAATTACTAGGAAAGAGTGAATAATGAGTAATAAAATTGGTGAATTAGTAAGAAATATAAAATCTGGTGCACGTAATAATAAATATAGAGTTATGGTGCCAAGTGATGATAATGATTTTTCAAAGAATATGGATATTTTATGTAAAGCTACATCATTTCCGGGCAGAGCAATTACACCTGTTGATATTGTAATTAAAGGTAAAAAGACACAAATTACCGGCGAAACTTCACTAGAAGGTAGTTGGACAATGACTTTTTATAATACTACTGATATGAAAGTTAGAATATATTTCGATACTTGGATTAGACAAATGCATGATTTACAGTTACCGTCTCCACAAAATAATGGATTACTGGGTCTTGATGGTCTTAATGATTTAGTTGGTCAAGGTGCTGCATTTTTAGAATCATACGAAAGAAATGTTTCAAGGGTTGCGGGAATATTAAAAGACCCAATTAATAGTTTGTTTGGCGGTGGCGGAACATCTCCAATATATCAAAGAGATATTACAATACAACAATTAGCAGACTCAGATTCAGACTCAACTTTTGAGCTTACTTTAATTGGTGCATTTCCAACATCAATTGATACTATTGAATTAACGGATGATGGAACTGGAATATCAGAAACATCAGTAACTTTTTCATATTCAGATGTCTTAATAAATCGCCAGTCACCATCTTCAACAGCCTCACTATTATTAGGTGATAATCTTGGCTCGTTGTTCTAAAATATAAATAATACAAGAATAAATAAGGAATTTAAATGTCTACAATTAGAGAATTATCAGCAACTATTGGAGCTGGAGCACGTGCTAACAAATACCGTGTAACTTTTGCTTACCCACCAGGTGTAACTGGAGTTACAAACTTAGATGAAGTTGATGTTTTAGCTAAAACTGCAACAGCACCAGGAAAAGAAATTGGTGCTATTGAACTTTATAATCAAGGAAGAAAACTAATTATTCCAGGCGAAACTACATTTGATGGTGCTTGGTCTGTAGATTTTTATCTTACCGAAAATCATGCATTAAGATATGATATGCTTAAATGGATGGAAGCTTGTGATAGTTTTCAAAATAATACGCATACTGGAAATCCAGGAGCTATCTTTTCAGATTTAAGACTTGAGCAATTAGATTCTGCTGGACAAGTTTCTGCAACTTATACAATGCACAACTGTTTTGTATCTAATGTTGCCGAAGTTTCTTATGCTGATGAAAGTGCTGATGCTGTGGCAGAATTTAACTGTACATTTACTTACTCTGACTGGGTTGTTGGAATTGGTGAAACTTCATTATTTGAGCCTATATCTGCAACACAAAACGACATAGCTTAATAATTTAATATTTCTTTTGGTTTAATTTATAAATAAGTTAAGTCAAAAGTGTAATTCTTTTTATATTTTGGAATCGAACGTGCTATTATATGTGAAGAGCATATAATCATAGATAAGGTAAATTCGACACACCTCTTTGACAATAAAAACTTACACAAGGAAATAAAATGGCAAATTATCTGTCACCAGGTGTCTATGTAAAAGAAATAGACAACTCTGCAATCGTACCTACTGTATCAAATTCAGTAGCTTTCTTCGGTGGAAACTTCACTAAGGGTCCAATCGAGCAACCTTTCGTTATCACTAATAAAGGTGAATTAGAAACATATTTTGGTAAACCAACTGATAAAAATTATAATGAGTGGTTCCAATGTTCTAAATTTTTAGACTACTCTAATCAACTTGTAATCTCTCGTGCATTCACAGAATCAAAACAATATCTTTCTGAAATTGCTACAGTTGGTGTTGCTACTGCTGGTGGAACAACTGTAACTGTAAATGGTAAAAATGATTTATATGTAGGTACTACTATCACATTTAGCGGTACTTCTAAATTAAATTATGAAATAACTAAAATAGAAGCAGGCGATAACTCTAATATAAATGACCCAATTACTTGGGACATTACATTTAAAAATTTACCTGATGCTGAAGGTGATTTACCAGAAACACCAGGTTTAAGTAATATTGTTGATGATGGTTCAACTGTTATTATCTTTTTAGAACACCAAAATGCTGGTATTGATGCTTACCAAAATATTGAATATAAAACTAATAATGCTGAAGTAATGTATGAAGATTATAACCAAGATTACGACTTATATAAAAATAAGAATGACTTTGATTATAAAGCAGATTCAATTTCATTTTCAACTGAAGAATCACAAGGTGGTCAACCAGGTGCGGATATGGGTGTTAAACTTAAGTTTATTGCACGTACTGCTGGTTCTGTTGAAAACAATATTGAAATTGCAATTATAAATTCATATGACTTCCATGATTATTACAATCCTGAAACTCCGGAACAATCTGATACAAAAGCTCAAGCATTCCCTGGTGAATCTGTATTAAACTTTTTTGATTATATTCCTGAAGATGAAGAAGTTGGTATTATTATACGTCAAGGTGATGTTACAGAAACTTATATTGTTTCATTTGACCAAGCTGCTGTAGATGGTAATAATAAATCTAAATATGTTGAAACAGTTATTAATAGTAATTCAAGAATCTTATATGTTGTTGATAATGTTAGTAATGGACTTATTAATATTGGATTTGCTTATGGTAAATCAGATAGCGAAAATGCACCAATAACACGAACATATAAAACATATATTAACTCTTTTATCACTACTGATAGTCAAGGTATACTTATTGACGAATATATTGGCGGATTAAATGCTTGGGCAAATGGTGTATTTGGAAATATAAGCACTTATGGTGGAGAATCTCCGTATCTTGACGCTAGTGATACTGGTTCATTCGATGAAGCTTATTTTGAAGTACAAGATAAAGAACTTTATGAAATTGATATTGTAATTGGAAATGAAGTTGATGAGGGTGATTCTGCAATCTCTTTAGTAATTGATAGAGCTGATTGTATAGCAATGATTGGTGCTAGATACGGTGATGTTGTTGGTAAAAAAGCAGCAGTTGCAACTGATAATTTAGTTAACTATATATTAAGAAATTCACAAGCTCCTACTCGTACTATGTTCGCTGCATTCTTCGGTAACTACCACAGAATTTATGATAACTATGGTAAAAAATTTAGATGGGTAAATGTTGCTGGTGATATGGCTGGGCTTCGTGCGAATACAAATACTAATCAAGCTTCATGGTGGGCATCTGCTGGACTTAGACGTGGTGTTATTAGAAATATCGATAAAATTTCTTTCTCTCCAAGTTTACCTCAAAGAGATCAACTATATAAAAACAATATTAATCCTATTGTTAACTTTCCAGGTGAAGGTAATTTATGTTGGGGTCAAAAAACTCTTATTAATTATGCTAGTTCATTTGATAGAGTTAATGTTCGTGGTTTATTCAATACAATTGAAAGAGCAATGGCTAAAGCTTCTCGTTCTTCAGTATTTGAATTCAATGACCCATTCACAAGAAATGCTATTTTAGCAATGTTTAACCCTTATCTTTCAGGTGTTAAAGCTGGACGTGGTATTAGTGACTTCTTAGTAATTTGTGATACTACAAATAATACTCCAGATGTTATTTCTCGTAATGAATTAGTAGTTGATATTTATATCAAACCTGCTTATGCGGCTGAATTTATCCAATTAACATTTAACAATGTTGGAACTCGTTCTTTCAGTACTGTAATTGGTGCTTAATTTTTAGAACTCTCTTCGGAGAGTTCACTTAAATTAGAAAGGAAATTTTATGTGGCAAAAAGCATTAGAAAATGCAAAATTAATTATTAGCACTATTTTAACTCTCGCTGCTCTTATGATGGGAACGTGGACATTAGCCACAAATACTTTTGTAACAAGAGCCGAAGCAGATGAACAAATGGCAAAATTTAGTGCAGAGATTGCATATAATAAAGCTTTTAGATTAGAAACAAAAATAGATAGAATTTTAGTTTTAAAGAAGACAAGAGACCTTTCTGAAACTGAAATAAAAGAATTAAAAAGACTTAAAGCTCACTTAAAACAAGTTGATGAGCATATAACACAAATAGAAATCCAGATGTTTAGTAAACATTATACGGATTAAATAAAACATTCAGGGTACGTATTTTTAAATTCTTTTAACGGAATTCTAGTACCTCTGATTTTATTCCAAATACCTTCTCTCTGAATAATCCTAGTTCTTATTAATATATGAGTTAAACCTGTATCTAAAAGTTTAATTGGGTCTTTTAATACTTCTGCAATTTGCTGAGGTGAATAATAATAATCAGTAGATATTCTCTGACCACCTTTCACATACATTATATTTATTGCAATCTCTTGAGGTAAGTTCCAAGGCTTAGTATATATTATACTCCAATATATTTTGTCTTTCGTTTTATACTCTCGTATATAACAGTAATCCCAATTAATATTTTCAATATAGTTATCCACTATATTTTAGATAGCATACTGAGAGTGAGAACCTTTAAGTAATTGTCTCATATATTCAGCTCCACATTTATAATTTGCATCATTTAATGTATATACAACAGGATATTTTGAACTTCTTGTTTTATAACCAAGAATTCTTAATGTACCACGGTCAGTTGCAATTTCTTCAAATAATGCTTTAACTGGAATTCCATGTCTTGAAGCATATCTTTTAAAATCTTCAGACTCTCTAGTTTGAGGAAAAACACCATCTTCAGTTTCAACATCTTTAGTAATAGTAATTTTTGTAGTAATATCTACACCAAAACTAGCACCAGCACGTTTAATATTAATACCGTTTTTCTTTGCGTATGCTGCAATAACTTTGTCTAAACCGTCTAAATAATCTCTTGTTTCTTTTCTTGAAAATGACATATTAATCCTTCTTTTTTAAAGAGCCTTCGCTCTTGATATACTATATTATAACATAACTTAGATTAGTTCTAGCTTAGTTATTGGAACTAGTTTACTAATGTAATCTCTGTTTCACCAACTTCTTTTCTTGCCCAAACTCTACCATTATAAGATATAGTTGCAAGTACAGAATTATCACTAATTAAAACTTGACCTGAAGTTTTAAATCTATAATCACTTGCAAGTAATTCATTATCTTTTCTTGATTTAACAAAAACATCTCTTGCTTCTCTTAAAGTATTTACTTCAACTGATACTAATACTGTCTTTGTATAACTTGCATCTCTTTCTTCAATTAAAACTCTCATATTCAATCCTTTATATACTATATTATAACATGTTTAACATTAAACCTAGCTTAAATTCACCCTAAGAACCGTTTAATTTTGCAATTCTTTTTCAATTCATAAATAGTTAAAGAATAGTATAAAGGTATTATTATGGACTTTAACAGTTTTAAAAACAAAAAAACGATAACAGAATCTAAAAATGAATTAGAACTAGAATTAAAAATTCTAGAATCTTCATTAGAGGCTGCTACAGATTTAACTGCTGGCGATAGAGTAATTATTGAGAAAAAAATTATTTCTGTTCAAGGTAAAATTGAATTACTTGAAAATACAGTTGCTGGTGATATTGCAGTTGCAACTACAGATTTCAGTTTATGTTCTGGAAAAAAAGATTGTGAATGTGGTAAATGTAAGCTATTAAAAAG
>Ga0164315_10002486_pt1 | contig 14100 bp, 11 predicted proteins | sample GuaBasSedimGuay6_FD_113737 | JGI IMG/M metagenome (GOLD analysis project Ga0164315, IMG submission 113737) | Subseafloor sediment microbial communities from Guaymas Basin, Gulf of California, Mexico - Guay6, Core 4569-2, 0-3 cm | ecosystem: Environmental > Aquatic > Marine > Hydrothermal vents... | reverse complement strand
GGTCTTTTCTCAGGGCATCGGCCGCGTGCAGGCAGTTCACGAGTTCGAAGATCAGGTCTTTGTCACCGCCAACGGGCGCCTCCTGGTCTACGACATGGAGGGCCAGCTGGTGCGCTCCATCGGCCAGTCTCCACCGATGCACGGGAAGTCCTGGATCTACGACCGGCTCTGGGCACTGGGATATCTTGAGTAGTCGGCCGCGCCAAGTATTTCAGAACCCCCGCCTCATCGATCGACCAGCCCCTTTCGCAGAGCTATTTGTGTCAATCAAACTGAGGTACGCTAGCGGGTATGAGGGTGGCTTTTGCCTACATCGGCGCAGAGGTTTTAGGGATTGAGATCCTCTCGGCCCAGCTCAAGCAGCGGGGCCATGAGGTGCGGCTCTTCTACGATCCGTCGCTTTTCGACGACAAGGCGATCTTTTCGATGCCGTCGATGCACCGTGTCTTCGATATTCGGTCTCGAATAATCGAGGACCTCGTGGCCTTTTCCGTCTTGACCAACACCTTCCGTTGGTCGTTGGAGGTGGCCGAGATCGTCAAGTGACGACTCAATGTCCCGGTCATTTTTGGCGGGGTGCATCCGACGGTCGGGACAGGTACAACAGATCCCCTGCCTCCTCGATCGACCAGCGCAAGTGACTGAAGTAACGGCGAAGGTCGTCCTGCAACGGGTTGTTAAACCAGAAGATATGATTGATCTTCTCGTGGTCGATCAGGCGGGCGAAGGCCTCAACGCCTGGGGGCCGCTGAGACTTGGTGACGACGAGGTCCTGGTCCCCATCTGCGTCGAGGTCGGTGACGGCGATGGAGGTCGGAATCGGCGGTGCAGGGATTGCCTGTCGTTCGGCCCAGGTTCCATCGATTCCTCGGCCAAAGACGCGAATCAGGTAGCGCTGGCTATCGACAACGAGGAGTTCCTTGGTCCCGTCTCCATCGAGGTCCGCAGCGGCAATCTCCTCGAGGAAGCCATCGACCAGGATTTCTTGATTGGGAACCTTCTCAGGATCTTTAAATGAAAACAACAACCGCTGGTGATCCGGAGCGATCTGGAATTCGTGCCCCAAGTCCCCATTGGCTTTCAGTTGGGGAAGGTGGGGGCTGTGGCCGAAATTTTCGAGGGACTCCACCTGGTCAAGGGTTACTGGGTCACCGAAAGCCATTGGTTGGGTCGTATCCGCCGCGAAGACAAGCGTCCGTCCATCGGGCGAGCCTAGGAGGATATCCGGGCGTCCGTCGTCGGTTGCGTCGGTGCAGCGCACATACTGGTAGGGAAAGTTCTTGGTTGCCCACAGGGCGGTGACAGGACGAAAGTTGCCGTCGGCATTTTCCAAGACGAGAACCGCCGGCGTGTGACGGCCCAGTGCCTGGAATTTTTCGACGCCGCTCCAAGGTGGGATCGGTTGGTTCCGGCGATCGAAATAGAATTCCTGGAGGTTGAAGAACGGCATGTTGAAGAAGCCGGCGAAGGTGTCGACCCGCCCGAAAAAGGCAAAGGGAATTTCCCGGTTGGTGGCGACCCGAGCGGTTGAAGGCAGGGACTCGATGATCTCCCAGGTCAATCTGTCGGAGGGGGTCTGCCTGAATCGGTGCTTTTCGTTGGGCCACATGGTTGTCAAGGTTGCGGCATGAACAAGCAGTGCGAAAGAAAGAAACAGGATTGCCGTCCGAGCGGTCGAAAGATTCAGTCGCCGAGCCACGGCTTCGGCTAAGGGGCGGAGGCCACGGAGTCCTCCAACGACCATCGGAATGAAAATGAAGAAGGCGTATCGAAGGGTCCCGTCGTTAATGGGCAGCAGGCCAATGTCGAGGCGCCACGCCGTGACGATCAATGCCGGAGGCATCGCAAAAATCAATGCGCGGGGCCACAGCAGGGACAGGTACAGCAAGGGGCTCCTGCCCCATTCGAAGAAGAGCATGGTGAGAAAACCGAAGATGCGAGGACCGGTCAGGGCAAAGGTGTGGGTGAAAAAACGACCGCTCGATGCCCCGGATGAGGCGAGCATGATGATGCCGCCATAGGAGACCGCCAGAGCGAGAGGGAGGACCATCCAATGCCATCTTCGTCGGCCGATCACTTCGATTGCGGCGAAGATGATGACGTAGACCAAAAGGTGTTCCATACAGCCCATGAACGCGACGGCTGAGAGGCTGAAAGCCAGCGGGCGGTCCTCGAAATAGAAAAGGAACAACATGGCAAAAAAAGGCATGGCCCAGACTTCCGGCCAATTTCCGGTAAATGCAAATGCGAACGACTCCGGCATCGTCCAGAAAACGAGAGCCGAGAGGAATCCGATGGTCTCGTTCTCGAAGAACCTCCGAGCCAATCGGGCGAACACCAGACCGGTTGCTGTGAGACACAGGGCATTGATGATATAGAGGCTGAGGATGTTCTCGAACACCGCCACAAAGGGAACCAACAGCAGCATCGAGGGCCAGAAGTGGTCCATCAGGCCCCATCCTCCGAGGTTGGTGATGGCATGGGTATGGACGAAAAAATGGCCATGGACCGTGTTGGCCAGCGACTCGAACAGATAGGTCTGATCGACGCCTTTGGTAAATGCCAGGGCCTTGATCTGGAGAGCGTTGAGGATGACGACGCCAGCGAAATATATTACGGCTGACATCCAAAGACAGATGCGGGTCCAATTGCCGCGCTCCTTGGCTGTTGGTGAGGAGGACTTCCCAATCATCTGGGCAACTATACCGGTGTTACAGTTCCCGAGAGGGTGAACACTGACTGAGTTAAGAGGTCCGCGCTGTTCGGACTGAGGTACGCTAGCGAACATGAGGGTAGCATTCGCCTACATCGGCGCAGAGGTTTTGGGGATCGAGATCCTCTCGGCCCAGCTCAAGCAGCGGGGCCATGAGGTGCAGCTCTTCTACGATCCTTCGCTTTTCGACGACAAGGCGATTTTTTCGATGCCGTCGCTGCATCGCATCTTTGATATTCGGCCTCGAATGATCGAGGACCTTGTGGCCTTTAACCCGGATATCGTCGGGTTTTCCGTCTTGACCAACACGTACCAGTGGTCATTGGAAGTGGCCGAGATCGTCAAGCGAAGACTGGGCGTCCCCATCATTTTCGGCGGGGTGCATCCGACGGTCGTGCCCGAGTTGGTAATCAAACGGCCCGAAGTCGACATCATTAATCTCGGTGAAGGCTACGAGTCCTTCCCTGAATTGGTGTCGGCAATCGAACGGGGCCAGGATTATCACAACATTCGAAATCTGTGGGTCAAGGACGGCGATACCATCATCCGGAATGAAATCCGTCCGACCTTTCATGACCTCGATGCACTGCCCTACCCCGACAAGGCACTGTTCGGCGAGTATCTGGACGTCGGTTCGATCTATTTGATGATCACCGGGATCGGGTGCCCCTATCGCTGCACCTTCTGTTCCAATGATCTTCTGATGGATCTCTATGACGGGAAGGGGCGGTACATTCGCAGGCGAAGCGTTGACGACGTTATCGCCGAGCTTGTGCAGGCGAAGGCGAAATATCGACTTCGAATGGTCAAATTTGTCGACGATATTTTCACCCTCAACATGCGGTGGTTGGAGGAGTTTGCCGAACGTTACCCCCGTGAAGTTGGTGTACCCTACTACGCCCTGTCCCACCCGGATCATATCAACGACAAGAGCGCACGGTTGCTCAAGGCCAGTGGATGCCATCGTCTCGAACTCGGTGTTCAAAGTGTCAACGAGGAAACGAAGAGGGTCATTCTGGATCGGCCGGAAACCAAGGAGCAGATGGCCAAAGCCTTCGCCTGCCTGGAGAAACACGGTATTCACTACCTGATCAACCACATGTTCGGCATCCCCACCGAGGGGGAGGCTCAGCAGCGAGAGGCCGCAAGGTTTTATGCCGATTTCAGGCCGTCGAGAATCGGCAGCTATTACCTCAAATACCTGCCCCGAACACGGATCGCCGATATTGCTGCCGAGCAGGGTCTGATCGGGCTCCAGGATATCAGAGAGTTTGAACAGGGGTATTTTGCCACCGTTCACAGTACCGAGAACATCGACCGGGACCTCCTGCGGGTATTCAAGAACCACGAAACGCTCAATCTCCTGATGCCCCTGCTGCCCCGGTGGATCAATCGGCGGTTGGCGAACTCTCGGATCGTGACGGCGTTTCACTGGGTTCCGTCCTTCGTCAGGACGCTTCTTGATGTTTTCGGGGCAGCGGTCCACAACGACCATGAGACACGCCTCTTTGCCCTCTACTATTTCAAGATGGCATTCAAGGTCATAGGAATCAAGATGGGTCTAAACGACCGTTTGGGAATGCGGGATCCAATGCCCGAGTGATTACCGAGTCGTGGGGATTTTGTGGTGAGCCGCATGCAACTGATCCTGAACGATCTCCAGGAGTTCCTCTGCGATCAGTTGATGGTCGTTGAAGCTGACGACCGGCCGTCTCCAGCGTACACGGGACGTCGTTGTTTCGGGACGTCCCGGTCCTTGCCGGGCAGGCATGAGATATCGACTGCGTTGCAGTCCTGGTCGATGCCGTCGCCGCAGATTTCAGCGGCACCGGGATAGATTTTCGCGTCGTTGTCGTCACAATCCGAACCGCCCCATTGACGCCCTTGAAAACCGTCACCGTCTTCATCGTGCTGAACTTCGTGGGGGGTGGTTTCCACCGTCAGGAAGGGGATGACCCTGGACAGCACCTCGGGTGCGCAGCGTAGGCCATCGTGGCTGATTTTGGGGAACGAGAGATTGACTGTGCCGTCGAGGCGTGGTGATTCCGGGTTCTTGAGGAACCAGGCATCGCCCCATCGTCGTCCGTTACGCACTGTCATGTATCGGGTGGTCCACGCGTCTTCGGGCGTTTGCCGGGGGTCATGAGGCGTTTCGTCCGGTAGGAGAATGTCCTGAAGGAAATCGGCGCCCGGTGTCAGGTTGCAGCACAGAGGCAGGCCCTCAAGGCATTGCTCGTAGCTACAGGCGTAGGTCCCGTGGAACGGACCAGCGACATAAACGACCGAGTGCACGGCGTAGAACAAGTTGTATTTGATCAGGGTCGCCTGGGCGAGCACGGCCCCGGCACCATGCGCCAGGATGTTGACCTGGTCAGCGCCGGTGTATTGGAGCACGGCGAAGATCATCTCCTTGAGATTGTCGGTGCGCCGTTCGAGGCTGGTCAGCTGGTGGCCCTCGGCGGGCACGAGATCGAGCATCCACAACTCGAAGGGCGTCAACCCCTGGTCGATGAAGGCCTGGTAGACACTGCCCTGGGCGTTGCCGCAGTTGGCGCCTGTCCAGTCGCTGTGAATCCGTTGGTTGTCGGCAATGAAGATGACCGGCAAGTGGCGTAGCGTGTCCCGCTCGCGGATCTCTGATCCCCCGGCGCCCCCAATGACTTCGGGAGGCTGGACGAAGTCTGGAGGGAAGGCATACATATCGGCGGAGGCCGTCAGCGGTGTCAGACACGCCAAGGCGAGCGTACAGAACACCAACCCGGCGAAGCCGGAACCAAGAGGAGTCCGATCTGCGCTCCTCCATATAGTCCCAAAAATCCCTTTCGCCTCTTTCTTTGTGCCTTTTTGTGCCTTTTTGTGGCTATTCCTGTGTGTTTTCAAGTGGCAATCAGGCTGGAGGGGCCGCCCGCCTCGACAATTTGACGATGTGCAATTCATGGCATCCCTCCTGAACCGGCTTCAGGGGAGTTTTTCACACAGCGAAAACCGATGGTTGGGTCCCGAACCTCGAGGCGGTTACGCCGCACGTCCGCGGCGATCATATCGTCGATCGCGTTGAAAAAGCCGCCCCCCTTGACGTCTGCGCGGTCACCGTTGATCGTGGCGGTCCATTCACGAATGTTGCCGCCCATGTCCAGGAGCCCTTCCGGGGTGGCCCCCGCGGGAAAGCTCCCAACCGGCGCCGGCCCGGCGAAGCCGTCATCGTGATTGAAGTTGTGCCAGGCCTTGGGGCATCTGCTGTCGCAGAAGTTGGCTCGTGTTCCATCGGGGCTTTCAAAACCCCAGGGATAGCGGCGACCTTCGACGCCGCGTGCGGCGAACTCCCACTCGTCAGCGGTCGGAAGGCGTTTGCCCCTCCACCGGCAGTAGGCTTGAGCATCTTCCAGGTTGACATTGGCCACTGGAAAACCGGGTTCTCCACTCCAGAGCTCGGGGAGGGGACGATGGCGAGTCGCCTCGACAAATAGCTCATAGTCTTCCCAGCGCACTTCGGTGCGATCCATAAAGAAGGGCTTAACCATCACCCGGCGTTGGATTTCGTCTTCGTATTTCCACCGTGCGCACGAGCCTTCACCCAATGCCGGTTCGACATAGCGTTTGCAAATCCGGACGCGTTCGTCGATCTCGGCATCGGTTGACCCGGTGGTGAATGTCCCACCGGCGATCCGGACCATGGTGGTGGCGTCACCGAGAGCGGGGTCCAGGGTCTCGAGAGCCGGGCCCGGTTCAGTTCGGGCGATTAACACGGGGTCGAGTTCGAAGTCCAACGTCTCGTCGACGATCACAATCGATGTCTCTTGGGCTCTTCGAAGAAGTATTCGCCGAATCTCTGCCTGAATGGCTTCGGTCTTCAGTCCTTGGCGGCAGTGATTGACCACCTGGTCGAAACGAAACTGGGCCGGTGGGCGGAAATGCATGGCTTGAGTGAGGAGGAGGCGTCCGTCAGGCCAATCATGTCGCCGAGTCGTTCCGACCGCCGCCGGGGTCCATTGAGTTCTCGGCCACCATGGGGCATGACCCGCTTGAATCCACCCGATATCGCCCCATCGCCGTTTTCCTGCCTCGGCGGTGTCGGCCGCCTCGCACAAGCCGAAGAATTCTTCGGTCGCGGTCTCTCCGGCCTTTTGTTCGTGATCGGGCGGCAGAGGAGCATTGAGAAATCGGAGTTGGGCCTTGCGGGAGAAGCGGTGCGTATTGGCTTCAAACCACTGCCGGAGTTCTTCAGTTGTCGGGTCGAATTCCCCGGCGATGGCTTCAGCCAGGGTGTCTCGAGAGGAGGTTCCGGAATCGACAGTCAGTCCACGAGCCTGGAGTTCCTGGTCCAACAACAACCCCTTGACCAGTTCCGTCAGGATGTCTCTTGGTTTTGGAACAATCGAGGGGTTGTCGGTGGCAATAAACGGTCGCCCTTGCCGGCTGAGGTCGATCAGGTGATCGTAGTCTTCTTTGGAAATGGTGTCCGACCCGACGGTGGCAACGATCTGTAGATCGGCCGTTTGATCGGAGGGGCCGCAACCGGTGAAACCGAGGGCCACGAGTGCGCATGTCAGAATTCTCATCCGGAGAATCCGGCTTCGGGATGCTCGGGAGAGCCGGCCTGTCATGCCTCGGCGAGCCGGGCGTCAAGGTAAGCGGTGGCTCGAGGCAACAAGGCATCCCAGAGCGCCTTGGCCTGATTCATGGGCAGATCGTACCGCTGGACCAGTGGGATTTTCCTCAGGGGCGAGGTGAAGAAGAAGGTGCTGAATCCGACCAGACAGAAAGGCTGGTGCTTGAGTTGCGAGGTGATGTGCAATTTTTCCAGGGTCTTGCTGCCGCGATCGAAGCCCAGGCTTTTGAGCTTCGCAATCTTCTCCTCGCGGCCGATGTCGAACAGAACGGGCCGGAGAAATCTCAGTCCGTGGGCACTGATCAACGGCTTGATGTGAGCGGAGAACTCGGGGTGTTGGATGAAGATCTGGGTCTGATCGACGGAGGCGCCGTCGCTGATCTCTTCGATGCCGTTCTTCTTGGCATAGAGAATCAGCTCAGTTACCGAGGCCATCTTGCAGCCCATGTCGACGATCAGAGGGCTCCTGTACTCACGCCAGAGGACCTTGAAATCCTCCAAAATAGTCTGCATCAGGGGTTTGGTGTCGATCAATGAATCGATAATCCGCTCGGCCCCGAATCGGTCCTTCAGCTCAGAGGCCCTTCGAAGGCTCCCCTGCGTATTGATGCAATAGCCGTTGTTGAAGGTCAAAAGGTGGGCTTCGCCGTGGGTCTTCATACGTTCGACGACCTCGAGTGTCGAGTCCAACCCGCCTGAGAACAGGAGAACGAAAGGCTTCCCGGTCTCGGGCGCCTGCGTGGCACTTGCTGCTGAGGTGTCAGAGTCCATCGTTCGGCGATTCTCCTTGTTCAGGCCTGTTGGGATGTGTGAAAGACGGCATCAACCCGGGTCTTGATGAACCGTTGAAAAAGCAGGGCCAGAGCCCGGGCGTATCGCGGTATATCCGACGGCCGACGGAGCATCGTCAGATGGCGCCATACAATGATGGGGCGAAGGTAGAACGAAAGATAAAACTTGCGGAACAATTTTTCGAGTTTTTCCCGCGACAGGCCCTGTGGGATGAACACCGGTTGCCAGAAGGTGTAATCCTCGAGGTTGTCGCTGACGCTTTCGCCATAACTCCGAAAGATCTCGAACTGTGGGGCGCCGGGCAACGGCGTGTTGATCTGAACGGTGATGTCGGTCAGGGGTAAAGAACGTGCGAAATCGATCGAATCCTGGATTGTCTCTTCGGTCTCGGTCGGGTGGCCGACCATGAAGAATGCCTTGGGATGCAGACCGAGGTCGGCTGCGGAACGGGCCACCTCACGAATCTCTTCCTTGGTCACTTCCTTCTTGATGAAATCCAGGACTTGCTGATTGCCCGATTCCACTCCGATTCGAACCCTCCAGCAACCGGCCTCCTTCATCATGGCCAGCAACTCCCGGGTGGCGATATTGGCCCTGATGGTGCAGGTCCAGTGGACCTTGATGCCGCGATCATGGATTTCGGTGATGATGCCTCGAACGCGCTTGTCGCTGATCATGAAGAGAGAGTCGACGAAGGCGATATCGCGTGCGCCGTAACGCGTGACCAATTCCTCCATTTCGTCGACGATCCGTGGCGCCGAAAAAGAGCGATAGGTGTTGCCGTAGGTGCCGTGATCGCAGAAGATGCATTTGAAGGGGCAGCCCCTGCTGCTGATCATCGCCATCTTCGGCAGATACGGGCCGTCGTTGGGCTGTGCGATGTATTTTTCGAGAGGGAGCAGATGCCGGGCGGGTGGCGGCAGATCGTCAAGAGTGGCAATCAGCGGTCGTCGGGCTGTCTGGTGGATTCCCCCATCTCGACGAAAGGCGATGCCCTCCACTGAGCCCGGATCTCGCTGGTCGGCGAGTGTCTCGACCAAGTCTAAGGTCGTATATTCACCCTCTCCGATGCAGGCGAAATCGAAGCAGTGTTGAGCCATCGCCTGTTCGGCCTGGCTGGAGACGTGCGGCCCGCCAAGGACCGTCGTGATCTCCGGTATCGCATTCTTGACTGCTTCTCCCAGTTCAATCGCGTTGCAGAAGAAGTTTGAGGTCGAGGTCAGGCCCAGGATATCCGGCTGCCAGGAGATGATTTTCTCCAGCGTTTCCTCGGGACTGAACCCCTCGACCGCTGCGTCCATCAGACGGACCCGCATACCCTTGGACTCAAGGAGCCCCGCGATATAGGCAATGCCGAGAGGCGGTGAATTGAAGTACAAATTCTTGATGATCGGGCCCAACGGTCCGGTTCGTTGGGCGTGCGTGATCGGAGGGTTGATCAGGAGGACCGAGGGTCGTCCGGAGACCTGGGAGGATCCGGCTACTGGGGAACTCTGAGAGGGGTTGGTCGATGCCTGCATATGCAGCCGGATCGTAGCACAGGGGTCTCAATAGCCTCCGAAGGTGGCACACCGGTCGAACGAGAAGGCAAATGAACCGCCTAGGCGCAAAGATTACAAAGAAACACGCGAAGAGGGAGGAAGACTGGGGAGCCAGGATGTTGGAAAGCAAGACGGGAGCGTGGGGCTCCCGCCCCGCATCGTGACGACGGCCGGTGGAAGGAGTCGGTAATGGAAGCAGAGGCACAATTGACTCTGGTTCCATGCCCCACTAGGCTTTGGGCCGGGAGTCGCTTGGGGAAATGAAATCACCTGACATATTTTCTGGTTGCTTTCCGGCCTCGGCTCGGAAGTAGAATTCGTGCGTTCGGTAAACCTTGTCCGTTTTGCCTCCGCCTCATTGGCCTACAAGCTCTTTGGGAGGCGTCGGCCACTCAATTTAATGTTGGGTCTGACCGACCGCTGCACCGGCAGTTGTTCCTACTGTTCGATTCCCGAAAGGCGCTCGGAGGAGATGTCGCTTCCGGAGATCCTCACCCTTTTGGTCGAGGCGACTGATCTGGGTTGCCGGCGACTGGGGCTCTGGGGCGGTGAGCCGCTGTGCCGTTCCGACCTGGGTGAAATCATCCGTCATGCCAAGGATCTGGGCCTTTTCGTCACCGTTGATACCAACGGTCATTTGATTTCGGAGCGCGATGAGGACCTTGAATCGGTCGATCATCTCAATATCTCACTGGATGGAAGTCGGGAGGCGCACGACGCGACTCGCGGGGAGGGCAGTTTCGACCGGACGATGCGAGGGATCGAGCATAGTGTCGGGCGCTATCGGTTCTGGACGATCACCGTCTTGACCAAGAAGAATCTCGACCAGGTGGATTGGATCCTGGATCTGGCCAAGCGATTGGATTTTCTGACAACCTTTCAGGTGCTCCACCACAACGATTCCCTCGGATGCAACGAGGGCCTCTATCCTGACGACGACGAATTGAGGGAAACGGTGGCGCTGCTGGCCGCTCGAAAACGGGAAGGGGCGCCGATCGGGTCGTCGCTCAAATTCCTGCAGCACCTTCAATCCTGGCCTGACTACACACAGAACCGCCTTGATTATTTGGAGGGCGCCCCGCCGTGCCTGGCGGGGGATCTCTACTGCAATGTCGATGTTGATGGCAGCCTCTACCCCTGTTCGCTGTTCATCGACGAGGGAGAGGCGCCCAACGTCCGTCAGCAGGGTTTCGGTCCGGCCTTCGATACCCTGAACAGGAACGGCTGCAACGCCTGTTCGGCCACATGTTTCACCGAATACAACCTGATGTTCGGACTGGACTGGCAGACCGGTTGGAACTGGGTGAAAGCCTTACGTCGATGACCGGGGCTCAGGACCGTCCGGTCGTCATCGTCGGAGGCGGCATCAGCGGCCTGTCGATCGCGTGGCTTTTAGCCGAGGTCGGCGTTGAGACGGTCGTCATCGAAAAAGAGGAGCGCCTGGGCGGGTTGGCCCGGTCCTTCACCTACGATGACTTCACCTTCGATATCGGTCCTCACCGGTTTCATACCTACCTACCGGAGGTCGAGACCTTCATTCGGGACGTCCTCGACTCTCACACTCTGGAGATCAACCGCAGCAGCAAGCTTCAGTTCCGGGGCAGCTTCTATCCCTGGCCCCTCCACCCCAGCCGGTCCCTCTTTCGCTTTCCGCCCGGGGTGGCTCTTGGAGTCATTCGGGACATGCTGATCGGTTTCCCACGGCATGAGACCGAGAGCTTCCGGGACCAGATCATTCACATGTATGGGGAGACACTTTACCGGCATTTTTTTGAGGGCTACTCAACCAAGTTCCTCGGGATTCCGCCGGAGGTGACCCATCGTGACTGGGCCAAGACTGGGGTTGATCGAGCCATCATTGACTCCCGAATGCAGATCGAGAGTCTGTGGGCGCTGGCCTGGCAGATTCTGACGACCTGGAAAAAGTCCGAGATGAAGTTCCTCTATCCCCAGGGTGGTTGCGAGCAGTTCGTCATCAACCTCAGGGAACGACTGGAATCGTTGGGTTGCCTGATAGTGTGCGGGAGCGAGGTTGATGCCCTCGAGGTCAGTGGAGGCCGGATTTCATCGGTCGTCGTCGGCGATCGCACAATCGAACCTTCCGAAGTGGTGTGGACCGGAACGATCCAGTCCTTGTCCGAACGACTGGGCTTGGACCGGCCCAATCTCAATTATCTGCCACTGCTTTGTTACAACGTCATGCTGAATGACGGGCGTCCCTTCGACTTTCAGTGGTGCTATCACGGCTCGGCGGATGCTATTTTTTCCAGGGTCAGTGCTCCAGCCAGTTTTGATCCTTCCAATACGCCACCGGGGAAACGATCCCTCTGCGTCGAAGTGACGTGCGGTGCAAAGAACGGGGTGTACGATGAACCGGAAGACCACCTCGATCGGGTCATCGAGGACCTGCAGAAAGAAAAGCTGCTGACCACCGGCGGCGAAGTCATCGGCGCCAAGATTGAGCGTGTGCCGTGGGCCTATCCGATCTACGATCTGGAGTATCGGGACAAGCTGGGCGCTTTCGAGCAACAGATTGCCGACGTTGACAATCTGATGATGGCCGGACGTCTTGGCAAGTTCTGGTACAACAACATGGACCATTGCATCGAGGCGGCTTTTCCAATCCGCGATCAGATTCTCACTCGCCTGAAAAGGCCCTCGCAAAGGAGCGCGTGATTTTGTTATCTGAATCACTGTCTGTGACCCATTCGGATGACGGCGGCCCCAAGGTTGAGGTTCTCCGAACGACTCGGGGTACCTGTCCCGTCTGTATCGAAGTCGTTGATGCTCGGCTTATCATCGACTCCGGTCAAGTTCTCTTGGAGAAAAACTGTCCTGAACACGGGAAGAACCGAGCACTCTTGTCGGAAAGCCCGGCCTATTTTTCGGAGTTGCTTGAGTTCTATCACGACATCATGCCTAAGAATTTACCGCAGAGGGATTTCATTCTGCGATTGACCGCCCGCTGCAATATGCGGTGCCCGATTTGCCTGGCCAGTTCCGATCAATTCGATGAAGAGGACCTTCCAAAAGAGCAATTGGCCGCGTTTCTCAAGGGCCGCGGTCGGCGGCTGAAGCTGGACCTGATGGGTGCGGAACCGACGGTCAGGGACGATCTTGCCGAGATTATTCGGATGGCGGACAAGGGCGGTCATATCACCGCCCTCCATACCAACGGATTGCAGATTGCAGATCCTGACCGATTGAAAGAGTTGGTCGATGCCGGCCTGAAGGAAGTCCACCTGCAATTCGACGGGTTCGAAGATGAGCACGATCTGGTTCTTCGAGGTCGTCCGATGGCGAAGGCACGAGAGAAGATTCTGGGGTCCCTGGAGCAGCACGGCGTTGCCACCGACCTTGTCGTGACGATTCTTCGAGGCCTGAACGAAAATCAGATGGAACCGGTCTTGGCCTATGCTGCTGAACACCCGTTCGTCAAGGAGGTCTTCTATCTGGGTTGTCGGGCATTGGGCAGGGCGACCGAAGATTTTGCCGACCAGGTTGTGGCGCCCGATGAGTTGATCGATGATCTGGAGCGGGAGACCTCCGGGAAGATCGCTCGAGATGATGTCCGGATTTTCCAGAAGTTGTACTTTGCGCTGTTGGTGGCGTTGCGGGTCCGGAAGTGCTTCTATATTCACCACTACATCGTCATTCGAACCAAGGACGGCTACCGGCCGCTCTCACAGCAGATGGATCTGACCTACTTGGAGCCGAGGCTTGAGCGTTTCAGGCGTTTGGTCAAGCGCGGTCGGTCCCGTCTCTTGACCGTGCCTTATCTGTTGTTTCACTGCGGGATTTCGGTGCTCCGAAAGGGCGGCCTGACGTTGCTTGCAGACGGTGTGCTGCTCAGTGTTCTCCTGGCGTTGGGCTTCGACCTGTCGAGAATCAAGCGTCGGATCATCCTGGTCGGATTCATCTCGGCCTGTGATCCCTGGATTCACGATGTCGAGATCTCGGCCAACTGCGGGAAGGGTGAGGTCGCTACCGATATCGGTGTGCACGAAGCGGGCGCCGACGCCAACGTCGAGCGGGAGCGTATGCACCTGATGGCCGAGAAGAAGTCCGATAGGATTCATGGAATTACCTGAGAGCCGGACCCGAACCGGGAGGTGGAATCAGGCCTGGTGGGGTGCTGGTGCGTTCTTCGTTGTGGCCTTGGTTTTCTTCGGCTTTTTCTTTGATTACGGTCTTGCGGTCTTTGATGAGGGTATCCTTCTGCAGGGGATCCAGCTTGAGGCGGAAGGCCGGATGGATTTTGCCAAATTCTGCCACTACTCCTCTCAGTACCGGTGGTTCGCTCTGTTTTTCCCGGACGGTCAACCCAACCTCGAGGTCGTTCGAGCAGTGTGGGTTGTCATCAGGTCGGCAACCGCCGCGTTGATTTTCTTGATTTCGGCGATGGTGGTACCAAAGCGCTGGGCATGGGTGCCGGTCGTGTTGTT
>Ga0164315_10002485_pt1 | contig 14100 bp, 13 predicted proteins | sample GuaBasSedimGuay6_FD_113737 | JGI IMG/M metagenome (GOLD analysis project Ga0164315, IMG submission 113737) | Subseafloor sediment microbial communities from Guaymas Basin, Gulf of California, Mexico - Guay6, Core 4569-2, 0-3 cm | ecosystem: Environmental > Aquatic > Marine > Hydrothermal vents... | reverse complement strand
TAGATTCAATTACTGAGATTGCAGAGGTTTTATTGTCTCAGTATAAAAGAGAGGAAAAAGACCCAAGACAAGCTTATGGTCGTATGATGGATGACATGGGTGTATTGATACGCCAGTTCAGAGACTTACAAGGAAAACATGTTTATTTTTCAGCTAAAATGATCAGAGTTGAAGATGAGTATACTGGTATCTCAACCTTTAAACCTTTAATGCCCGGCAAAGGGTTAATGAATGGTTTGCCTTTTTCCTTTGATGAAGTGATGGCATTAAGAATTGGCATGACAGACGAGAAGGTGAAATATCGGTATCTACAAACTCAATCTGATCTTCAGTACACTGCAAAAGATCGCAGTGGAAAGCTTGATGAAATGGAAAAGCCTGATCTCACTCATATCTTTGATAAGATTTTAACCAAAAAGAAAGCTGAAGAGAAAGTTAAAGAAGAAGCAGCATAATATCGGAGAGACTGGTTGATGTTACATACTGGTGGTCAACCAATCCACAACTCCGACTTTTGAAACCAGTATGACCATATATATTGTTTTTCGCTGTATTCATGCAGCCACCTTGAACAGTAGTATATGGCGATTAATACCATGCTAGGTATAGCCCTGATCTTGGCTCTGATCCGTCAAAGTCAGGCACAAACAAAATAGCAAGCCTAGAGCTATATTAAATCTAGGCAAATTTGAGGAAACGAAGATGGCTGAACTACAATTTAATGGCGCAAATGAAGAAGCAATGGATGACTATTCTGTTATCCCAGCAGGTGTTTATAATTCACAGATTGTGAAATCAGAAATTGTTGAAACAAAAGCAAAGAACGGATCTTTGCTGAAACTGCAATTCAAAGTGATAGATGGTCAGTTTAAAGGTCGCATTGTGTTTGGTCAGTATAATATCTCTAACCCAAACCCACAAGCTGTCGAAATCTCAAGGAAGCAGATCAAAACTTTGTGTGACGCAGTTGGTAAACCTAATGGGTTTCAAGACACTAATGAAATTCATAATATACCATTGGAAATCAAAGTTGGCATTAAGCCTGCTAATGGCCCATATCCAGATCAGAATGAGATAAAGTATTATGACACCTATTCTGGTGAAGCTGCCGCATCTGGTGGTGCAGAGCCACAAACAGCATCACCTTCAAGCACAGGTCAAAAACCTGATTGGGCGTAGTTGTATATAAGGGGGTTGCACTCGTGACCCCTGTTCTAATTTTGAGGGTGGGTTATGGCGAATATTGGAAGTTACTTTGAGGACGAAGAGCATAATATCGTTCATCTTATTGACGCAAAGAATACAACACAAGAATTGCCTAGACATTATCTCGGGATGTCACAATTAGGTGATAATTGTTCTCGGAAGCTTTGGTATTATTTCAGATTCACGGCAATGAATGAGATTGATGGAAGGGTTAATAGGATTTTTGCTACTGGTCATAAAGCTGAAGCTGATATGGTGCGTGACCTTGAGAGTATAGGAATTGAAACTTGGGGAACAATCGATGATCAGGAAGAGTTCAGTGCAATAAGTGGTCACTTAAAGGGGCATGGGGACGGGTTTGCAAAAGGAATTCCCGGTGCTGAGAAGACTACACATCTCTTAGAATTCAAAACTTCATCAGCAAAATATTTTAAGAAGATGGTTAAGGAAGGTGTTAAGATTGCAAAGCCTGTCCACGCGGCTCAAACAACCTTGTATATGCATTTCTCTAAAACAACGAGAGCGTTATATATGATGTATTGTAAGGACACTTCCGCATACTATACTGAAAGGTTAAGGTATGATAAATATTTTGCTGAAGAGTTGTTAGATAAAGCAGAAAGAATAATTACTTCAGAAGACGTAGAAGAGTTTCAAAAGATTGGTAGTGGTAACGCTTCATACTTTGAATGTAAATTTTGCGACTTCTCAGATGTGTGTCATTATAATGCATTGCCAGTAAAGACATGCAGAACTTGTACTTCTGTGAGCATTCTTGATGATGGAAAATGGGGGTGTGGTTTAAGGAACGATCAAGTTTTGTCACTGGATGAGCAGGTTGAGGCGTGTGATAATTACAACATCCTTGAGTGTTTTGACTGATGTCTGACTTCGAAAACAGATGGTATCAAGAAGACTGCGCATTAAAACTTTTTGAGAGAATAAAGATTAATGGGGTTCATCCTATTGGGGCAGTACCCACTGGGGCTGGCAAGACTCACATAATTGCAAAACTGATTGAGAAATTCTTAGAAGAAAATCCAGATAAAAATATTGTTGTTCTATCTCACGTAAAGGAAATTCTCCAACAAAATTATGACTCTTTGATAAAGTACCTAAAACAAGATATTGGTCTTTATTCAGCAATGCTTAACAGGAGAGAGATTGAGCAAATAACCATTGCTGGTATTCAATCAGTCTACAAGCGTTCTTCTGATTTTGGGGAGGTTGGGCTGATAGTCATCGATGAGTGTCATCTCGTGACTGATGATAACGCAGGGATGTATCGGACGCTCCTGTCAGAATTTGATGTGCCGGTTGTAGGTGTAACAGCAACACCATTTAGGCCAAGAGGCTATCTACATACAGTAGACAACGCTCTCTTCACTGAGATAGCGTATGACCTAACATCAAGTAAAAACTTCAATCGTCTTATTGAGGAAGGTTATCTATCCAAGTTGTACTGTAAAGCAACGGATATGAAGATGGATACTTCAGATATTCCAACACAAGCTGGAGATTTTAGTGTTAAGCATTTGGATATAAAGTTTAACACAAAACAAGTTACCGAAAGGGCATTAACTGAGACAATTAAAATCGGTAAAAGCTATAAAAAGTGGTTGATCTTTGCAATCAGCATTGAACATGCCGAAGAGATCCGTGAATATCTAAATGAGCAAGGGGTAAATACTGGTATAGTCCACTCTAAAATGGCCTCTGATGAAGATCGTGACTTGATGTTGAATGAGTTCAGATCAGGTTTTTACAGGGCAATGGTCAATGTAAATGTACTCACTACAGGGCTTGATATACCAGATATTGACATGATTGTAATGCTCAGGCCGACCCAGTCACCAGTCATCTATGCACAATCAGTGGGAAGAGGGCTGAGGGTTGCTGAAGGCAAAGATCATTGCCTCGTGCTAGATTTCGCAAACAATGTAGCAACTCATGGGCCAATAGACGATATAAGAGTTCTTGAAAAGGGAGTAAAGAGAACAGGTGAAGCTATTACAAAAGAGTGCCCGAAATGCATGACAATAGTTCATCCATCTTGCAAGATATGCCCGGCTTGTAAAACAGAATTTATCTTCAAGGTTAAGATTGAAGCTACTGCGTCAAATCTTGATATTCTGAATAGACCTAAGAAACAATGGATTGACGTTAATATCATGACTATAAATTGTCATAAGAAAAAGAATAAGCCTGACTCTATAAGAATAGATTTTACTTGTGGAATAAGAAGGTTTAGTCAATGGGCGGCAATTCAGTCAAACTCAGGATATGCTGCTCATTCTGCAAAATATGTGCTGAGCAGATTTTATGATTTTCCAGAAGACTTTGTTTATTCTGTAAAGAACGTTTTGGATTTGAGAGATGATTTCAAAACACCAAAAAGGATTTACGTAGACCAGAGTGAAAACTACCCACAAATTGAAAACATGGAGTTCGAATGAGAGCAATATTTTCTTCTAAGTTTCCCGATCTTGTGTTGATAAGACAAATGGCAAACCTAAGCACTGCTTTTATAACAAATGGCTCTAATTTGTATACGTCTTTTATAGATGTAATGATTGGTCTTAAAGAGATTGATGACGATCAATATATATCTATTCCAGATTTATATGATAAGCTTGGCATAAAACCATTTCTTCCAATGTCAAAAAGAATGACATATAAGGCTTATAATGATGGGGTTATTGTTGGTGCAGGATCAGGTGAAGATTGTGTTGATCTAATAGGTAATGCCAACTGGCACTTATTTGATTTAACTGATCAAAGAATGATAAACAAAGCAGTTGGGTATTGTGATTCGCATGGATTATTTAACATGTGTTCATCTGATGATGGTGATTCAATAGTCAGCATTTCAGAAAAACATAGGCAAGGAACAAGAGAAATCGAGTTTGTTAAGATAGATTCATTAGGTTTGGATTGTTGTAGTTTTATCTCTATTGATGCTGAAGGTGCAGGTCTTGACGTCATAGCTGGAGCCATAGGAACAATTAAAAAGTTCTCTCCCGATCTTATGGTTTCAATCTATCATAATTCGATAGAATTCTTGCAAATAATCCCTTTACTGTATGACATGGGTTATAGTATCGATGTTGGAATGACAACAAACCCTATGCCGCAACAACCACATCTTGATTTAGTTTTGTTTTGTGAAAAGGATAAGAAATGAAATTTTATATAGCTGCACCATTTTTCAACGAAAGACAAATTAAAATAGTAGAAGAGATAAAATATCAGTTGAAGATAAATGAGCTTACATATTTCTCACCTAAAGATGATTGTTTATTTGAGAATGACAAAGGGATGGATTCTCAGAAAATATTTGATACAAATTGTCTTCAGATAAGAAAGTGTGATGGAATTATTGTGGTAACTGATTCAACAGATGCTGGCACCATCTTTGAAGCAGGGTATGCATTTGGCATAGAAAAAGCAAATACTATTTATGTCTGGGTTGATTACATAGAAGACGCAAACTTTAATTTAATGCTTGCTCATGCAGCAGATATAACAGTAAAAGGTATGAAAGAATTATCACGTATTCTCAAGAAAACAAAAGAGAATGGTTCTGTTCCATGTCTAGCTTTCTCAGGAAGATTAGAGTAATGAAAGATTATATAGAGCAGATATACCCGCTATCCTATATAGTAAGATACAGTAATGTGCCAAGAATAAAAGACGAGTCTGTTGCAGAACATAGTTTTTATGTGGCTGCAATTGTTCAGAAGTTGTATGACACTTATATCTTTGATTTGGGTATAGCTTTAAACATGGCAATTTCTCATGATATGGTTGAGATTTATATAAACGATATCCCCCATTTGATAAAGAAAAGACATCCTAAGCTGACAAAACTATTAAAAGAAATAGAAAAAGAAGAGGCACAAAACTTTCCGAATGCAGTTGAGACAGGATTATTTAACTTAACGAAAACAGATAGTGCAGAAGCAAGAATTATAAAAATGGCTGACGCTATACAGTGTGAACAATATGCACGAAATGAGATTCAGTTAGGGAATTCCGGATATATGCAATATGTTTTGGATCACTCAATGAAGAGGGTGAAAGAGCTAAAGAAAATTTGCTACATATATAAGAGAACGTGATTCGAATATTCAATCTAAATATTGAGGGTAAGAATGCAAATAATAATTTTTGACACAGAAACCACCGGGCTCACGAAGCCTGCACCAACAAACATAAAGTTTCAGCCATTCTTGACTGAGATTTTCTGTTTTAAAATTGATGAAAACTTCCGGAAAATATCTGAGTTTGAGTCAATGGTCAGGCCCCCAATTCCAATCAGTAAAGAGATAACAAAAATCACAGGTATAACAAACGAAGATGTTATAGATGCACCAGTTTTCTTTGAGATATACGATAAACTGTATGAGTTCTTTTGTGGGGTTGATGTAGTTGTTGGGCATAACGTTGCATTTGACATAGATATTCTTCATTACGAGTTATTAAGGCATGACCTCGAAAAGAAATTCTGTTATCCTAAGAAGCATATATGCACAGTAGAGGCTAGTCATCATTTGGAAAACAAAAGGTTAAATCTTCAAAAGCTACATGAACATTTATTTGCCGAAGGTTTTGAGGATGCTCACAGGGCAAGATTTGATGTTATGGCTACTGCAAGATGCTTTGTTGAGATGTGTACAAGAGGCGAGATTATCATCTGATGTATCATTTGACACTAAAATCTGAATATTCATTTGGTAAGTGTTATGGCTTCCTTAATGTTTTGCATTCTGAATATACTCATAACGGAGTGATTGGTGTTGCAGATGACAATACTATTAGTTTTTATAAACTTCAACAGTTATGCAAGAAGACTGGTGATAAACCGATTTATGGATACAGATGTACAGTTGTAAAAGATGCCACTGAAAAGGTTAAGCCAAGGGGCCAATTTGGAAACCCATATATAATCATTGCTAAAAACATCATTGGTCTTAGAGAGATTTTCAATCTCACTAAAATCATGTCAACCAATTTCTACTATAGAGGAAACGTCTCTGTTGGGGATATAGAGGCTCTTAGTGGGAATGTCATTGTTATATCCACTGACCCATTAGCAAACCGCCTTGATTACATAGGTATGGGGTTCACTACCCCCGATAAAGTAAAACTATACAATCACAAAAAGGTTTTTGTTGATGAAAACTTTTATAATACTGGTGATGATAAAAAGATTTACCAACTCTATGCAAATACAAAAGCAGATAATAAGTCATGTCCGCAATCTATTCTCGGTAGAGAACAGGCAATTTATTATTTTGGGGAAGAGTGTGTTGATGAACTAAAAGTTCTGGCTGATCAAGTTGAAAGATTTGATCTACCAATGGCAGAAAATGTCAGGTATAAAAAAGATGATAAAATAGCCGATCTTGCAGTTAAGGGGGCAGAGGCACTTGGCATTGATCTGACTGATCCAGTTTACAAAGAAAGATTTGAAAAAGAAATAAGTCTGATGGAAGAGAAAGGCTTCACTGATTATATTATGGTGGTTGCTGAGATAATAAAAGAGGCAAAGAAATATGCCTTAATGGGGAGCGGGAGAGGTAGTTCTGGTGGTAGCTTAATATGTTATCTACTTGGGATAACAACTTTTGATCCTATACCTTATGGCTTAATCTTTGAAAGATTTATTGATGTAAACAGATTTGATGCTCCAGATATTGACTTTGATGTTCCGGATAAATATAGAGGGAAGGTTGTAAAATGGATGGAGAAAGAATACGGAATTGATAATGTAAAGACAATATCTAATGTCACAAGATTCAAACCAAAAAGCGCAATTGGTGAATTTGCAAAAGCAATGGAAATCCCAAGGTTTGAAACTGAAGCTGTAAAAGATGTGATCATTGCACGAGCTCAGGGTGATGCAAGGGCTGCATTTGCTCTTGAGGATACTTTTGTAGGAACTGATATAGGCAAAGAGTTTCTCGAAAAGTTTCCTGAGATGGAAAATGCAACAATGATTGAAAATCATGCAAAGAATAAAAGCAAGCATGCTGCTGGGGTAATCATTTGCAATGAAAATTTAACAGATTATTGTGGGGTGGATGAAAGAGACGGGACAGTTTACTTAGATAAATGGGATGCTGAAGGATTAAACCTCTTAAAAATAGATGTACTTGGGCTTAGAACTCTATCTGTTCTACAGGACTGTGCAAGGACTGTAGGAATGGACTATAAAGACTTTTACACCTTGCCACTTGATGATGAAAAAGCATTTGAGATGTTTAAGAGTAAAAGATTAGGGGGAATATTTCAGTTTTCCGGAGAGGCAGTAAGAAGTATTAATGACTCCTATTACATGAGACGGTTTGAAGACATTGTTGCTGCTGGTGCATTAGGGAGACCGGGTGCATTATCTTCTGGAGGAACTTCAAGATACGTACAGCTAAAAAATGGAACAAGAGAACCACTTTACTACTGTGATATACACAAAAGATTAACAGAAGAGACTTGCGGAATTGTAGTCTATCAAGAAACCATGATGTCACTATGTAGAGAAATTGCCGGGATGAGCTGGGAAGATGTATCATCTCTTAGAAAAGCTGCATCTAAATCTCTTGGTGAAGAATTCTTTGATAAGTATAGGGTTAAGTTTGTCGAAGGTGCGATAAATCTATCAGGGTATGATGAAGAGACTGCAACAAAGGCGTGGTTAGACATATCAAGCATGGGAAGTTACGCATTTAACAAGGCCCATTCTGTAGCATACGGCTTAATCTCATATTGGTGTGCGTATATGAAGGCTCATTTTCCATTAGAATTCATAGCTTCCATTCTAAACAACGCAAAGGATGATGACAGTTCACTCAGAATACTAAGAGAACTTTATGAGTCGGAGAATCTAAAATATATACCAGTAGATACAATGACTTCTAGTATGAATTGGGAGATACGAGGAAATGAATTAGTTGGTGGTTTGACAAATATAGTGGGTGTGGGGAACAAGAAGGCGTTGAATCTTATCAAGGGTAGAGAAGGAAAAGTAAAGGTTACACCAGCAATGCGTAACACTATGGATAACCCAAAAACACCATTTGATATTTTATACCCAGCACTTTTTCATTTTTCTGATCTATACAAAAACCCACTAGATTATGGTTTGCAAAAGATAAGCTATATAAACGATGTTGAAGAGGAAGGTGATTATTCCATCATAGGAAAGATGGTTCACGTAGATGATGTTGATGCAAATGACGTTCAGTCTATTGCAAAAAGGGGAGGTGAAGTATTGGATGGGCCACACATGAAAGTGCATGTTCGTGTTGAAGATGACACTGGAGTTTTAATGTGTATTCTTGGGAGATATGTGTATGAACAAATGTCTCATGAGTTTCTTAGGGAGAAGGTGGGCGCAACTTGGTATTGTCTTGTTGGTAAAGTTATGAAAGGCACAAAGATTCTATTTATATCTCAGGTTGCAAACTTAAACAAGCAGGTTGGTTTAAACGAAGATGGTGAAGTAAGAGACAACGACCATAGAGAAATGGTAAGGAATGCTATAAAGTGAAATACATAACAATATCAGGAATTGATAAATCAGGTAAGACTTCCGTCATTGAAAGCTTTCTTGAGAGAACACGGTATAGAGATTATATTGTTGATAGAGATCCGTCAAATATATTTGCGCTAAACTATATTCAAAATAGATGGTTAAATGAAGATTCAATAAAAAGCTTTAAAGATTATGACAAGTTCATTGAGAAATATAAACACTCTGTTGATCTTGCAGTATTGTTAGTAACAAATATTAGTATCCTAAAACAACGGTTTATAAACTCAAATGAACCTGAGCTTGTTGGTGATTACTCAATACATGAACATCAAAAAATCATAATAAATTTTTTTCATGGTGTTGATTATCCAAATTCTATAATAATCGACACTGGCTGCACTTCTTTAGAAAATACAGTAAACCTTTTAATAGATAAAACACAGGAGCTATACAATGCCGATAAATAATGAGTTAGAAACACGTCCACTGCTAGTAAACTTAAAAACTAATCAAGGGCCAGTTACGCAATACATTCCTGCATTAGAGGCTGTCAATGTCAAAATGATTGACTGCCCTAGTGAAGAGGATTTGGAGGCATATATACCAGAGTTCGCCTCGGGGACTTGGGCAGATTATCCTAGATCGAATTTCACTGACAAAGAAAGAAAACAGGTTATATCTGATTTGTTTGATGGGTATATATTACCAACTGCACTTGAAACTATTAAGATGACTTTCTTGGTTGAAGGTTTAGATTTAGTAGATGTGTGCCATGTGATTCGTCATAGAACTCTATCATTTTCTGCATCTGGAACTGGTGATAGAGATATGCGCTATGATGATATTCTTATGAAACCATCAATTGAGAATAGCAAACATAGAGAAAAATATATCAGATTAATGGAGGCTGCAAAAGATTTATATTGTGATATTATGGATGATCCAGATATGCCAATACTTGATGCAAGAACCATAATGCCAAGATGCACTGCAAACTATTACTATGTGTCTGGTGATCTAAAAGGTATAATGGCTTTTGTTGCTCAGAGGAAAGACGAATCTATTGAGCCAGAAACAATGAATATCTTAGCTATTAAATTATGGATTGAAGTTGTTAAAAGGTTCCCAAAACTCAAGAATAAAATTGATTTATGTTCCCCTGATTACTTTGCGGTAGAAACATCAAAAGGAGGCAGGAGCAGTAATTTTTATAGACCTGAACCTAAGAACGATATCTATGATTATAGGCTTGATTGGTTCATGAGACAAAAAATGAGGCAAGAGATGATAGGCGGTGATAGGTATATAGAAATAAGAGATGATCTGCTTGAAGAGTTTAACGCCCTCTAAATCAGGGTACTGTGTGGGCATAAGTCTGCTTGTAGTAGCCTTATGACCCACACCACAAGACCCTCACTCACCCCATCTAGCCCTGCCGTCCTTCCTTATATCAAGATGTGTGAATGTCTTGTATCTTCCAAGGCCATTACTGCCACCAAAGCTTTTATCTACAAAGTTTGCAACCTCGGTGGGATGTACCCCATTAACATTGAAATCTGCCGCTATACCAAATAGATGTTTAGAGTTTACTGTTCCACCTTCATGCTTGTTATGGGCACCGCATCTGCATCCACTTGATACCACAACTTTACGATCAAAATGATCCCTTACTATCTGTAATGCAAAAACTAAAACATTTTTTATCCCATCATAACCACAACCGCACTTACAAGAAAATTCTCCTCTACTAAAATTTCTTGTCATGTCTCCCATATCATACTTCCTGTACTTCTAGTTGAGTTGCATCTCGTGTATAAAATGAATTTACCAGTGGTGATACTTCTGACATCTTTGCGTATAACTGGTAAGATTGTTCAAGTTTAGAGTCAGCATCTTCGGGGAATAGGCTTATATAAAATGGCCTACTTATCCCATTGTTGACAAGTAAATCTATAACCTGATTTCTATCTGCTTGAGCCATGAAACTTAAATCCATAGCTATTCTTTTGTTTCTAGTTCCACGCTCTGTAACAAGATTTCCAGAATCACTTCTTATAGTTCTACTTCTATCATCAAAGATTAATCTTGCGCCATAATCAGCATTACAGTCAGCTTCCCAATGATCACCTATAACCAACTTGCCAGCTTCAATATAAGAGTCAGCATTGTTCGTATCACTTATGTCAATTACTATCTTCTCAACAGATGCAGAGGTGAACCAAACAGCACCATACACACCACCACCTATAGACACTGAGTTGATGCCTGAAGCATCCACACCCCAATCAAGGTCAGACAGGGGGCCAGAGGGACAACAGGAGACAGCACCAGTATTGAAAGCTGGTGAGCCATCACCTACAAGGGTATAACCTTTTACGGTCATTGTGGCAGTGCTGGACAAGTTTGAGAATGCCAGTACCACCATTGACGCATCTATAGCTGGAGAGAAAGTTGCAGTTATTGATGGAAATTTTGTTGTACTACGCCATGCCTCAGTTTTGATGTCTGTTTGCAGGTTTTCAACAACAAGACTTCCAGCTTCTTCTGTTGCTGATAGAGTCCCGATGTCACTATCATTTGTTCTTACTATTCTTAGGTTTGGCATTTTTTATCCACACAAATAAATACAGGCGATTAATCTAATATGGTTTTGGTTTTGAAATGTAACTGACTCTCTAGCTTTTGCGACAGTATAGTTGCGTATGATTCCATCAGCTTGCTTCATTCCTTTTCCAGTTTTTGATGAAGTGGTTATCAAATCACCTGCTGTAATATCACCACCTTCATTGCAGACACTTACCTGACCTTCACCAAGGCTATTCATGTTTAGAATGCGATGTGTTTCTTTTTTTAATTCATAATCTGGAGATTGTGTTTCAACCATTTTCCAGTTTTCAACTTTCCCATTTGGATTAAGATCATGTGATCTACCAGAATGCGGTTCTGTTTCAGTCATTACATTTTCACGACCAATTACTGCTGATGCTGGCCTGTATTCATCTGCCATTTTCCCTCTTATCACCGCCACAACACCAACAGCACTTGGATCGTTTACTGAGTCTGTCAACTCAATTTCAAATAAAGTATTTGATATGCCAGCTCTGACAATCAACTCTTTATCTCTTACTATATCTCCAATTTCTAAATCAATCAGCAAATCAGAAATTGCCTCATGAGAGCCAGTAAATGGGCCGTAGTCTGTCCCATTGCCATCAGCATAAAAGTTATAAGCATTACCAGCACCAACAAGACCAGATGTTGTTGTGCTCGCATTATCATTTCTACCACGGAAAGCATGGCCTGTTGAATGTGTATTTTTGGCAAGGACTGCATGACTTGCCGAACCTCCTGTTGTGAAATAACCACCATCTCCAGTTTCTGAAGCTGCAACAATTGCTTCAGCACTATATTTCATGCTTACGTTAATCCCTTCGTTTGTTGTTATTGTTCCTTTTGGTATATAAATACCTGCAAGAGATCCCGGTATAACAACTAACCCAAAATCAGCATTTTTATCATAGTTTATTCTGACTGATGATTCACCAAAACCTGACGTAAATGCTCCATCAAATTTTGCCTCACCAGTAATATCCATTCCTGCTGTGCCAGTAATTGCGCCTGCTGTAACAGTTCCTAAATTTGCATGGATGGCAGATAGATTCCCCACACTTATTTTAGTAGATGTCACAGCGTTTGCCTGTATCTTTACTGCTGTGACACTGTTTGATGCCAACTCATCTGCTGTTATCGTGCCTGTTGCAATATCTGATGCAACAATTGTTCCTGCTTGTATTTGAGTTGATGTGATAGTTCCAGATAGAATATCACCAGCAACAATTGTGTTTGATGCTATTTGATTTGAGGTTATCGTTCCAGTTTGTATCTCTGATGCAGTTATCGTACCCGCCACTATATTATTTGCTGTTACGCTGTTTGATGTCAAATTACCAGTTGAGCTACTTATTGCAGAAAGTGCTGTTTTAGCTGCTGTTACTGCTCCAGCATTAAGTTCTAGTGATCTAACTGCGTTACTTACTATTTGATTAGTGTCAACTGTGTTATTGTTTAGGTTCCCTGTTATTGAAGATATTGCAGCCACATTTGTTTTTGCTGCGGTCACTGCTCCATCTAATAGTTGCAAGTTTTCTACAGCATTGTTTACCAACTGTGCAGTATCAACAGTGTTTGATTCTAAACCGCCTAAAGCATTTATTGCAGCAAGATCAACTTTTGCTGCTGTAATTGCATCATCAAAAATCTTTGCAGTAGTTATCGCATCATCTAGTATATGAGAGTAATCAATTGAGTCTTCTGAAATTGGAGGAAGGGAGAACACACTAGGCTCAGTGACGGTACCATTTTGCTCTTCAAGCATTAGGCCATCAAACCACATTGTTACACCATTACCACCATCATTATCAAGTCTGCATATTGCAGAGGTTGACGCATTGGAAGTAAGGTCTAAAACACCATCGAAACGTTCCCAAGTGTTTGCAGCACCACCAGTAGTAAAACCTGCATTATAATAAGTTCCATCACTTGCCCTTATATATAAGGCTCCAGATTTCGAAGCTGCACTACAATAAACATACCCGGAAATCACCCATTTCCCGTTTGGGTTTATTAGAAAATTATAATCAGTTGAATTATTGCCTAGAAATACTTGTGGATCTGCCGTTGCATTTGCTAAAATTTCTATTGATTGACCTGAAAACACACCATTGCCAAATTCTAATGCAACAGTTGGGCCATTTACAACGCTGGTCGGTGGAAGGAAAGGTTCATTGAAAATGACATATCTTGAATGGAAAAAGTTATAGGCAGATGTATTTGCGTTTAAAGGTGGTTTATCACCAGTAATATCATCCTCATAATCAATAACAATGTTATCAGGCAAATCCATATCATAGACTCTAACACCCGCAGCTTGTAGAATCTTGTCAATTTCGTTAACAATTGTAGCCATTACATCAACACCCCAACTGTTATATTACTGGTCATCCAATTAGGACGCAACTCAACAATCATTCCAGTTTTACCAGCAGTTAATCCAAACCTATCATGAGTTATTGTCACCGAATCACCTAGTCTTAGATCAAACAATTCTGCAAATCCAGTGAATCTATACACACTGATCGGAACTTTGTTCAGGTTTAAAAGTCTTGTCGCTTCTGCATTAGCATCTGTTGTTTCCAGCATTAAAGTATCTTTCTGGACAGGTTCATCAGATAGTTTATATTTTGTTGCTACAGCAGAATCAGTTGCAGTAACTGTTATCCATTCACGATCAAATAGCTCTTTATGATCTTCTGGTATTCCAGTTTGCAAATTTGGTTGAGTGGTATAGTTCCTGCAATAAC
>Ga0164315_10002483_pt1 | contig 14104 bp, 15 predicted proteins | sample GuaBasSedimGuay6_FD_113737 | JGI IMG/M metagenome (GOLD analysis project Ga0164315, IMG submission 113737) | Subseafloor sediment microbial communities from Guaymas Basin, Gulf of California, Mexico - Guay6, Core 4569-2, 0-3 cm | ecosystem: Environmental > Aquatic > Marine > Hydrothermal vents... | reverse complement strand
CGAGCGACTGGCACGACCAATCCTGTTCATGGCAGCTCGCGATGTGTCCACAGAACAGGAGTGGGTCGACTGGTTTGCGAAACTCGGAGCCGCAGATCCGTACGAAAGCTGGAACGACATATTTTCGTCGCAAGCCGGGCTGGCCAAGCTGCACAATACACGTGCGTTTGCGACAGCAATTTACGTCAGTGCAGTCGGAAGCGACCAGGCCGGGTTACAGTCAGTTGCCGCCGGAGCGCTTTCACTCTTGAAAGCTTTGCCTTCTGTCTGAAGAAACAAGCAGAGAACCATTATGAAGATTTGCACCGCTGAATTCCCCGATGAACAGAACCTGTACGCAAAAGCCATGGAAGGAATCGCACAGCATGTCTCGGAGACGAATCCAGATCTGCTTGTTTTGCCAGAAATGCCCTTCGCGCCATGGGTATTTCATGCTGATACTTATAATGAAGAAACCTGGCAGCACACTGTCGAAAATCATGCGCACTGGCTGACGCAGCTTTCAAATATGATTCCGACGCCGATCATCACATCCCGACCCATTACCAGGGACAAAAAGAACCTGAACGAAGCGTTCTACATGGACCACAACAGGGACATTCACTGCTTGCATGCAAAACGATATCTACCGAATGATTTTCCTGCTTTAGAGCGGGTTTGGTTCCATGAAGGCGAACCAGCGGATGCTGTCTTTGATATTCAGGGAAGCAAATTCGGCATGCAGCTTTGCAGTGAGATCATGTACACGGAAACACCCCGTAAGCTGGCCGAAAACGACGTCGATATTATCGTTCAATCTCGCGCCACGGGCGATCACCCACGTTGGCGTGCCGCGAGCCTGCTGGCGGCATCAACAGCGGGGGCATATGTCGTGGGTGCAAACAGAAGATCAGTTGATCGAGACTGGTTCACGGGTGGTAGCTGGGCGTATTCACCAGAAGGTGAGTTACTGGCAGAAACAAGTGCCACGGTTTCGTTCGTGACAGTTGAACTTGATTTAGACCGTGCTACCAATGCGAAAGGCGAGTATCCGGTCACCATGTACAAGCATTACAACAAATTGGAATCCTGACGATTGGAAAAAGGTGTCAGGTGAGATGGTCAGACCTTTGCGGACGCCTTGTCGCTACGCCCTTACTTGGTGTCCAGAGACATGGGATTCGCGGGATCGACAGTCCATTCCTGGAGCGAGCCCATGTACACCGCAACGTCTTCGAAACCGAGCCTGTGGAACGTGAATGCGACTGACGCCGCAGCAACGCCACCACCGCAGTAAGTAATTACGCGATCTTCACGGTTGCTATCGATCATCATTTCCAATTCGTCGAAATGTCGGTAGAAGCCGGTTTCGTCAAGAAGATCGGAGGAGGGGAGATTCGTGGCACTGGGGATATGGCCAGGTCGACCGTACATGGAAAAACCGCCACGATAATGAGCGTCGCCCAGCGCATCGACGATATGTACGTTGCTAATCTCGATTGCCGCAAATACCTGGTCGCGGTCCGCAATTAGTTCGGGCCGTAAAGTGACGGAAAGCTGTTTTGCCGGCCGGTTAGATTCCTCTGTCGAAAGCGGCCGATCTTCGGCCACCCAGGCACTCAGTCCGCCATCAAGCATTGCCACCTGGTCGAAACCAATCCAGCGAAGCATCCACCAGACACGCGCAGCCCAGTCCGGGTTGTTAGCGGTATACAAGACGACCCGGGAATCATCGCCAACACCCAGCGCGCCCATGGCGGCGGCAAATTGTTCGGCTGTCGGCATGATGAATTGTGCCGGTCGTTCCGGGTCGGAAAGATTGCCCATGAGATCAGCAAAACCGGCGGAGGGGATGTGACCAGCCTCGTAGTTCGCCTGCCCACTCAGGATGCTGAATCCGCCGTCTTCTCCAATCTCGACGAGAACGGTGCTGTCCAGCACCACCAGGTCCGGGTCATCCAGGTGCTCACTCAGCCATTGGGTACTTACAAGCGCCTCCATCAGTGGTTTGGTTTCGTGGACAGTGTCGGAGGGCGTGTTTGATTTTGAACATGCAGTCGCAAGCGCAATCACTGAAATCAGTGCCAGCAAATAGCGTGCATGTTGGGCAATGCTTATTAGAATCGTCATTTAACCGGCCCACAACCAGGCAAATGAACCCGCAACAACGAGCCCATAAATCAATGCGTCCAGAAGATATTTAGCAGTAGTCGACCAGGGATGTCCGTACCAGATACTTAGCGGTATGTTTGCCCAGCCAAACGTCAAGAAACCGACTGCAGCAACGAAACGAAATACAACCATGTAGTCTGCGCCTGTCACCAACACGAGGGTTGCGCAATAGGCGATCAGGATACAACCGAAAAGAAAATAGCTGATTTGCTGAACCATCAACTTTCCCATCGGTGGCATGCCGTTTGGAAATACAGTAATAATCGCGACAGGACCCTTGTTGAATTTTTCCTGGACGTCCGGCTTGTTCATCTCAGCCATATCAGTGCAATACGGTATTGTGTGAATTCAAGTTTCGGCGAACCGTTGCGTACCGCAGACATAACTTCCTCTTCATTTGATAGCGGTTGATAATCTGAATTGTGATACTTGACCAATATGTGGATGAGCACACTTGCGATCCATGCGAGGAAAGTGCCCAGAAGGATTGGCTGCCATAGCTCGAGTAGAGTAACTGTCACTGGATTCTCCCATTTTGGTTATTGTTGTATCCACAGCGTTGCTGCAGGGCATGGAGTTAGCTGCCATCTTAGATGCTGACCGCTATACAATGCGAATCCAGTACAATATATGCGTATAATGTATATTATGTTAAATGGGATATAAATATAGGAATCCAGAAACACCCTCCTGGCTGTCAGTCACTATTTAGGCCGCCAAACGGTACATTGCGTACAACGTTGCTTTCCTCGCTTTTGGTGCTTTCCAGCCAGTCCAGTACGGCCACAGCGAACTCCTGCAGTCGCTGGCGATCATGTTCAAGCGTCAGGCTACCGGCAATCTCTCCGACCAGAAATGGCGGGACCACATCACCCTCAGGCTTTTCGTAAACGAATAGCGAGGCAATGCGGTTATTCAATTTGGTGTTTGAATTCAAGATTTTTCCCAGGCAAAGGTCTGTGACCGTGAATTCACATGATCCGGATCGGACCTGCACTGGTCTTGTCATTTTCCGGACGGCATTGGTCAATTGGCCCTAATCGGCCGGATTTGACCGGTGAGTCATTCTTGCCCGGGCTGGGAGCCTCTCAGGTGCCGCAAACCGGCCGATAGCGCTGCGGGATAGATGCTGGCATGGGTCTCATTGGTAAAAACACGAACTGTGACATCCAGCGCCGGGTCATGCTTTTCTTCCAAAGCCCTGGCATACATGCGCAGCTCGTCAACCATGGGTCGCCCGGTCTGGTTTTCATGATCACCGACGGCGAGATATATCCTCGTCGCCGCAACCAGGCCCATTTCATCCTTTTCCCGTACGCGGCGGATCATGAGCCTGTCGTCGTACCAGAATGACGGGCTGATCAACAAATAGTTGCTAAACAGGTTTGGCTGCTCTGAAATTATGAAAGCACCAAACAAACCACCATACGAGTGGCCAACATACGTGTGGCCAGCGGATGTAATGCGATACTTCGCATGCAGCGAGTCCATGAGTTCGTCTGCAATAAAACGCAGGAACTCTTCGCCGCCACCGGAATACTGCTGGAATTCTGCACCGTAGCCACCGGTTGGTACCGATGTTGGCGTGTAATCGCGCGTGCGATTGCGCCGGTACCAATATGGGTTTCGTTGTGAATTCGCATACGCTATAGCCACCACCACAGACTCATCCGCCTGATCTCTTTGTGCCAGGTGCTCAAGGATGCTTGTGCCAAGCGGAAACTGGTAATCAGCATCCAGCATGAGTGTTAACGGATAGGATTTACCACTGCTTGCATAATCTTCCGGCAGCCATACGCGAATTTCATATTCGATTTCATTGATGCGCGAAGTGAGCGCGTATACCTGCGTACCGGGCATCGAGAATCGATCTGGCGTATCCGCCGGTGCGGCGACCGCAATTTGCAGATGCATCGAAATGATCAGCAAAACAACAGCTAATGCAACGCTGTGCAATGGCACGTATTTACACCAACTCTTTTTAATAATTATTGAGCGGAAATTTACACTAGCCAACCGAAAATACCGCCCGTCAGCAAACCGTAGATTAGTGCATCCATCAACGACTTCATTGTTATCGACCAAGGCCGTCCGAACCAGATGCTGTCCTGAATGTAGGCGACACCGTAGGCAACCCAGGTGACCGTTCCTGCAATTCTGAACACTGCAAGATAGCTCGCGTTCGGGTCCACGGTTCTGGTAACAAAATACGCACACAGGACGCAGATAAAAACGCCATTCAGGAAGCTCAAAGCCATATTGCGGCCCATCGGCGGCATTCCGTTTGGCAATATCGTAATGAACGCCAGTGGCCCGTCTTTAAATTTCTGCTGCATCGCCGGATCTTTGAGCGCTTTCTGGTCGACGCAATGGGGCACGTTGTAAAAGCCCGGGCTCAGGCCTTTGAGTGCGGTGCGAGCGCCCTCCTCGTCTTCGACTTTGGAAAAATCGTTTTTGTGCCAGGGTAAGACAGTCCAGATAAGCGCACTGACAATCCATAGCAGAACGGACGAAACGAGTATGGGCAACCACAGGTCAATAATGCTCATTAAAACCCCTTTTAACTTGATTCAGATTCTTGTCAGGGTCGAGACGGCATTCTAGCACCGTGACAGGTATGCTTTGGGGCATGCTGTTGCGTCTCCTGCCTCTAATCACCGGGCTCCTGCCCATTGTTGCAATCCACCTGAGCCTGGTGATCGCCATCGATGCCGGCAGCATTCCTGCCTGTATTCCCTATATCGAAGGTTGCGTTTCCATCAGCGCGACCGGACGTTATCCGCCGGCAAGTTTTTTATTCAAAGCCGTAATGATGGCTGAGTCTGTCGTGATGATTGCCTACTGGTTGTTTAACGTTGCCTGGATCAGGTCTCTGGAAAAGCTAAGTAGCATGCAAAACAATGGCGGCACGGCTATCGGTATTTTAGGCACAGGCGGTGCTTTGTTCCTGATGTTGTACGTCACGTTTCTTGGTACACAGGAACCATTTTATGAATTCATGCGTCGTTTTGGTATTTACTTTTATTTCGCACTTACAATCATTGCGCAGATTCTGCTCGCAGTGAAAAGCAAGCAAATGGGTAATCTGTTGCAAATACCCTCTGTTATCCGAATTGCAAAAATTCAGTTAGGTCTTGCAACCGTCCCATTCGCACTTGGCGTTTTGAATCTAACCCTCAAAGCCACGCTTGCGGATCCTGATCCTGCGGAAAACGTTATTGAATGGATCTTTGCATTGCTAATGCATGCGTATTTCGTGCTGAGTTATTTTTCATGGCGGGACAGCGGATTCGCTGTTCGCTACGTAATCCATTCGCGGTGACGCGGATTACTTCGAAGCTTTTGCTTTTGCCGGACGTTGCTCGCCATCTTCATTGCCCGGTGCCATAGAATAGTCGAGCACGCCGGTTGCAATCATGTCAGTTGATGCATGCGCAACCGAGAGTTCGGTTTGAACCTCGCGCAATTTGACTTCGGAACGTACATTTTCAGTCGCCCGATCTGATAATTCCGTGCGCAATTCCCTGGTCTTTTTCACTGAATCTTTCAGATCCGCTCGCAGGCGCGCGATGGTTTGTGCCTGCTCTACGATCTTTGCATCGTGCTGCGCAGCAGATGCTGTCTGTTCTGCGAGCTCTTTGTCGCGTTCCTCGAGATCAGCTTTCGTCTTCTCCGCGTCGGTCTGTGCAACACGCACATCAGCATCGAGGGACCGGATGCGGCCGTCGCGTGGATCCTGTTTTTTGGTAGCAATCCTGTTACCGAAATAAGCGCCGATCTTGCCCACAAGCCAACCCAGAAGGAATGCTCCTCCGACCAGGTAAATAAGGATTTGTGGGGTCTCCATGAACATGTAGATCACTGCTGGCTATGGCAATGTACTAGGTTATGCGCTTTAGCTCGGCAGAAAAGGACAGGGTTCTCAGTCCGGTGGCACGGACTGGCATCGTGCATGATAATTTAGCAATTGCCCAACATCGGGAATTATTCAATTTATACAATAAAAACCGTTAGTTATAGTTGTTCCGGCATGCTTCGGTGATTTTTGGCATTGACTCCCTGCTCACGATCGCAAAGCGGCAAGTGCAATATCAGTGAAGTCCGTAAAAAGGCCATCAATTTTCAGCTCATCGACAAACCACCGCACCATTTCCGGCAATGACTCAAAGCCTGGAGCCAACTCGTCGGCCCTGAACGTATACGGGTGGACCTGCAAACCAGCAGCATGTGCGGCAGAGACAAAGCCAGTCGATACCGGGTGGCCATCGATCTCTGCCATGCGCATCAGGTGCCCGATCCACGGTCCAACGCCCTCTACCGTCTCCGCAAGCTGCGCAAGCCCTGCAGCGGTTTTAAGCGGCTCATAATCCGTATCTGACTCTCCCCAGGAGTTCTCGCCGATTAACTGCACCATTTTCAGCTCGCAACCCAGGTCTTCACGGATACGGCGCACCTCCCTGGCGTCAAAACACTGCAAAAAAATGCGATCATCACGGGTCTTGTAGCCAGATTCCTCAAGTGCCTGCAAAACCAGCACGCTAAGGTCTACGCCCTCTTCCCTGTGCCAGGCCGGGCTCTTGATTTCCGGGTAGATGCCCGTATTCCGGCCAGTGGATCGATTCAGTCCCTGCACGAGCGCGATTTCTTCCTGCAATGTCGGCACCTGAAAATTGCCCAGTCCTGTGGGGAATCGCTTTGGATATACGGGCGTCTTACCGTCCTCTTTGCGCCGTTCCCAGACGTTCAGCGATTTAATCTCAGTGAGATCGAAATCCCGGGCATAGAAGCGACCGTCTGCTCTTTTTCGGTCAGGAAATCGCTCGGCGACGTTGGTCACAAGCTCGAGATGAATATCGTGCAGGACAACCAGCTCATCATCCCGCGTTGCCACCACGTCCTGCTCGATATAGTCCGCGCCGAGGGCGTAGGCGAAAGCTTTCGCCTCCAGGGTGTGTTCCGGCAGATAGCCGCATGCACCCCGGTGAGCGATGATCAGAACGTCTTTTTCAGCCATATTTCGGGGTTGTCTAGTTATGATATTTTAGATTAAGTATATTCGTTATCTAATTGTTTATTAAGGAAAATCTATGACATCCCAACGCGAGGTATCTTCCAGGCGAGCCTGGCGTTTCAGTGCGTCAACGATCTCACGCTCATTCCACTCGATGTGCTCTTTGACCCGCTCAACAAGATCAGCCGGCGTTTCCAGCATGCCGCCGAAGGGCCGTATGGCGATCAGGGGCTTCTCATTCGCCTCAGCGACATCCATTTCATAGCGAACCAGATCCGTTTGGTCTTCGTAGAGTGAGGCCAGAACAATCATCGCCTCACATTCCTTGATCTGGACGATGAGTTCGTCCTTGATCGCTTCCAGTCCGCCGCTCTCCGGCACATTTTCCGGCTTGCTGCAGTTGGTATAGAAAAAGTTCTCCACGCTCTCGAGGAATTCGAACACACGCAGATAGTCTATGTTTTCTTGAAATGTGTGGGTCACAAACACCCGAATTGGATCACTTTCAGACACCCGATATCTCCAGTCACTGCCCAGGATTGCGCTAGTGTAGCGAATTGGTGCGTCGCTCGCGCGGTACGAGTCAACACTAGCTCGAATATTTCACGAGTGCCGGCACGCGTGAATTATTCGGGCTAGTAAATCCGTTTCATGCATGGCCAAAGCCATGTATCGTAGCCCCCGACGATGAGACTCCTCCTGTACAACATTCGCTACGCCGTCGGTGCTGGTGCGTCCATGCACGTGCCGCTGCCAGGCGCTGGTTACATTCTGGGCAACCAGAATGTGCTGCCGGAGATCACCAGTTTCATTAAATCGACCGATCCGGATATCGTTGGGCTGATCGAGGTTGATTCGGGCTCGATTCGCAGCAGAAAAATCAACCAGGCCGAATCGATTGCGACTGAGCTCGGAATGAACTCGTCATACGAAACGAAATATGGCGAGAAATCGATAAACCAACTGTTGCCGATTATTCGTAAACAGGGCAACGCGTTTCTTGCCGCGCATCGTGTGCACGGTGAGTCTTTTCACTACTTCGATACCGGCATCAAGCGTCTTATCATTGAGCTGGAAATGGAATCTTTTGCTGTTTTTCTGGTGCATCTGTCGCTTAAATATCGACATCGTCACCTGCAGCTCAGAAAACTCTACGACCTTATCGCTGCGACTGAAAAGCCGGTGATCGTAGCTGGTGACTTCAACACTTTCTGGGGCGAAGACGAAATTTATCTGTTTATGCGAGCCGCCGGATTGAAGAGCGCCAACACGAAAAGCCTGCCCTCTTACCCAAGTCGCTCGCCACGCAAAGAGCTGGATTTTATTCTTTACCAGGATGGCATCACAGTAAATCATTTCGAAATCCCAAGCGTGCGGCATTCCGATCACCTGCCGCTAATCTGTGATTTCGAAGTTAACTAAAGGACCTGCGACAACCATGAACGACGCAGTAACAAATTCATTCCGTCATTGGCACCAGGAAACTGACAGCGATGGCATTGTCTGGCTATGCATAGACAAGGCAGACACAGGCGCGAACGTACTCTCAGGCGAGGTGCTGCTTGAACTCGCAGATATCCTGACGCCGCTGGAGCAAGACCCGCCGCGCGGGCTGGTTATATGGTCCGCAAAGAAATCCGGCTTTGTGATGGGCGCGGATATCAACGAATTCACCACGCTGACCTCGTCTCAGCAAGCCTACGAGTTGGTGCGGCTTGGCCAACAGTTGTTTGACCGGCTTGAAGCCCTGCGCTGCCCAACGACAGCAGTAATCAATGGATTTGCCCTTGGCGGCGGCTTCGAACTTGCTATGGCTTGCGACTACCGGCTCGCATTACAGAATAAGAAACCGATTATTGGTCTGCCCGAAGTTCAGCTCGGCATTCACCCGGGTTTTGGCGGCACCGTGCGAGCCGTGCAGATCGCCGGTGTGCGTGCAGGCATGCAGCTGATGTTGACCGGCAAACCAATAACCGTAGAAAAGGCGCTGCGACAGGGACTGGTCGATCGAATCGCTGCTGCCGATAACTGGAAGCAGGCCGCAAAGGAAATGCTCGCCGCGCGTAAACCCAAGGCTAGCGCACCGTTTACGGAACGGTTGTTAAACCTCTTTTTCGTACGCCCGTTCATCGTGCGCGTGTTACAAAAACAGGTGGCGTCACGTGCGCGCAAGGAACACTACCCTTCTCCCTATGCAATGATTGATCTCTGGGCGCGTCATGGCGCCTCAACGAAATCAGGATACGAGGCTGAAGCACGATCATTTGCTGATTTGGTGGTTGGTGACACCGCGCGCAACCTGGTGCGCGTGTTTTTTCTGCAGAACCGTCTCAAATCGCAAGGTAATAAACCTGCCACAAGAATTGCAAAGGTGCATGTAGTGGGTGCTGGCGTTATGGGCGGTGACATTGCAGCCTGGTGCGCATTGCGTGGCTTGCAGGTAACTCTGCAGGATCGTGCGCTTGAATACATCGAGCCTGCTATCGCAAGAGCCGCAAAACTTTTCTCGAAAAAAATACGCGACGCGAATGATCGCGCCGAAGTATCCGATCGTTTGCAGACAGATGTGGAAGGCAACGGTGTTGCCGATGCCGACCTCGTGATCGAAGCAATATTCGAGGACCTTGACGCCAAACAAACGCTTTATCGGAATCTCCAGGCATCTATGAAACCCGGGGCAATACTGGCTACCAACACATCAAGCATCCGCCTTGAGGACCTGCGTACGGTACTCGACGATCCGCAGCGATTTATCGGACTGCATTTTTTCAACCCGGTCTCGCAACTGCCACTGGTCGAAGTCATTCGCTGCGACGATACCGAGCAGGAAGTCCTGGATCTCGGTTTCGCCTTTGTGAAGGGCATCGGCAAGTTCCCGCTGGAGTGCGCCAGCTCGCCCGGGTTCGTTGTGAATCGTGTACTCGCTCCGTACATGGCAGAGGCGATGCATCTGGCTGAATCCGGCGTACCGCTTGTCGAAATAGACAAGGCAGCCGAAGCGTTCGGCATGCCGATGGGTCCGGTGGAACTGGTCGACAGTGTCGGCATCGATGTCGCTCTACACGTATCCAAAGTGCTTGGTGCAGCCTTCAACAAACCGATACCGACGCGCCTGGCCGACATGGTGGAGAAAAAGCAGCTGGGCAGGAAATCCGGCCAGGGCTTTTATGCCTGGGTAGACGGCAAAGTCGTCAAACCTGAGACGGAAGCGGCCGATGTACCTGCTGATATCGGTGATCGGCTGATTCTGCCTATGGTCAATGAGGCAGTGGCCTGCCTCCACGAAGGCGTTGTGAGTGACGCCGATCTGCTGGATGCCGGCGTCATATTCGGTACAGGGTTCGCACCGTTCAGGGGCGGACCCCTGCAATATGCGAAAGACCGTGGCATTGACGAGATCGTACAGACGCTCAAGCGGCTTGCTGAGGAGCACGGCGACCGGTTCCAGCCGCACGAGGGTTGGGCTGACCTGCAAAAATTGGCGGACTGATCTCTCACTGCAGCCTTGGTAAACTGTGCGCCGTTTCACGCTGCACGGGGCCGGCAGTATCCCGGGCCAACAAATTGAAGGTAGAATAAGGGCTTAGGCACTATTTCGGGCCAATACAGTCCCATTTAAGAAGCAATAATACGAGTAGCGACAGGATGACTAATGACAGGTGAGCAGCTAGATACCGAACTGCTCAGGAAGTTCTCTCCACTGAACGGATTGAAGCGCGATAACCTCGCTGCCCTTGCCAAAAAGGTGCAGATCCGCGAGCTGTCGCCGCAACAAATGTTGTTCAAGGAAGGCGATACTGAAAAACGTACTGTTTATGTGATTTCCGGCTCTCTGGAGCTACTCGACGACGGCAAGGTCGACGAAATCATCGAAGGCGGCACGGATGTCGCACGTAATCCGGTAGCACCGAAACTCCCACGGCAGGTGGCAGCCCGGGCACGTGATCGTGTGCAATTTATCTCCATCGACAGCGACCTCCTCGATGTAATGCTGACCTGGGACCAGACCGGTTCCTACGAAGTATCCGAATTACAGGGCGGGGCAGACGATGTCGGCGGCGATGACTGGATGACGATGCTGCTGCAGACAAAGGCATTCCACAAGATTCCGCCTGCCAACATCCAGGCGATCTTCATGCGCATGCAGCAGATCAATTACAAATCCGGCGATGTGGTTTTGAAACAGGGCTCCGAAGGCGATTATTTCTACGTGCTGACGCGTGGCAAATGCCTCGTCACACGAGAAACACCGCTGAACAAGGACGGCATCAAACTCGCAGAGCTTGCAGTTGGCGAAACATTCGGCGAAGAAGCACTGATCTCAGATGCAAAACGCAATGCAACCGTCACCATGACCGAAGACGGTTCAGTGATGCGACTTGGCAAAGAAGATTTCAAACGCCTGCTCAATGAGCCAATGCTCGATTGGGTATCACTGAGTGAGGCGGAAGAAATCGTGCAAAACGGTGGCCAGTGGCTGGACGTTCGACTGCCGAGTGAGTTTGAAAATCATCACAAGGAAGGTGCTGCCAACATTCCCCTGTATTTCATGCGCCTGAAAATCAATACGCTCGACCTGGGCAAGAAATACGTACTGTGTTGCGATACGGGCCGACGCAGTTCTGCTGGCGCCTACATCCTTAGTGAACGCGGCTACCAGGCGTATGTTTTGAAAGGCGGGATTAATTCAGCCTAGCTGCCTGCCCTCACGGGGCATCTTCATAGAAGCTCTGTACAGACACGGTTATCCAGTTTTCACCCCACGCATTCCATTTATCATCGAAGTCTGCGGTTGGCGCTGCTGCGAGCACTTCCTCAAGGCTCATGCCGCTTTTCTTCATGCCCGCAATCTTTTTTTGCAAGGCAATACACATGTCTCTGTAGGCCTGCAGTCCGGCTTTGCCCGTTATCGGTCCATGGCCCGGGATAATTTGAGTTTCGTCATCGATCATGCCCAAAATGGTTTCTACGGCACTGATGATGCCGTCAAAACTGCCACCTGAATCAGGGTCGGCCAGGGGGTAAATGCCGTTTATGAACACGTCGCCCGTATGGATGATATTGCTGCCCCTGAACCAGACAACGCCATCACCGTCGGTATGAGCTGCATCCATGTGCAGCAATTGAACCTCTTCGCCGTTCAGATGCAGGGTCAGTGTATTGCTAAACGTTATAACAGGCAGCGCTTCGTGCGGTGCGGGCGGAACGTCAACATCAACCACCCTGATCAGGCCCCCGGTCACCATGCGCTTGCGCACATTGTCGTGGGCGATAATGACTGATCCAGCCTTGCCAAAATTTTCATTGCCACCCGCATGGTCGAAGTGCCAGTGGGTATTAATCACGTACCGTATCGGCTGGTCGCTGATCGTGGCGATGGCCGCCCGTATTTGATCGGTGTACTCGGCGTACTGGTCGTCAATAATAAAGACCCCGTCAGGCCCCGCCGATACACCAATATTGCCGCCCTGACCAAACAGGACTGACACGGTGTCGCTCAACCGTTGGGTGGTGATCTCGACTTCTTCCTGCGCCTGCAACTGGCCTGCCCCAATAACCAGTGCCGCGAGTGTGCAGGTTCGCAAAGTGTCACCTAACGTCATGATAATCTCCGTCGCCTGAATGGCAATTGGATCCGACCTCTTAACTGTGCAATCTTATCAGGCGAACCGCCGCTTAACGAAGCATTCTAGTTGATCGTGACGTTACTCCAGTCAACGCCATTGGCGATCGCGTAATTTTTTAACTCGGCGATATATGCATCCTTCTCGCTATCCGGCAACCAGATGGCATTGAATGCATTCAGCACCAATCGTGTCATGTCTGCTTTTGAATAGTCGCTTGCTTCCTGAAAAAGGATAAGCATGTTCGTCAAATAGGCCGTTTCAAATTCTTCCGGGTCATCCGAATTCAAAGACACACAGATGCCCGCATTATCCAGTTTTCGAATCCGCTCAACGTCTTGCGGGGCCGGATCGGTGCTGCGTTTGACCGGGCTGCCAGTGAGACACATGCCGCGCCGGGCGAGTTCCTCGACTAACTCAGGATCATCAATCGCGTTCAGACCATGATCGATGCGATCAATATCGATTATTTCAAGCGACTGCCATATGTGCTTGACTGAATCGCGCACATCGACATCATGGTGCCCGGTCAGGAAATACCCCTCCTTCCTGGCTCGTGCATAAACTTCTTCGTATTTGACCGGCGGGTTTCCATACTCCGGTCCCGAATCCATACCAAGACCGATTATTCTGTCGCGGACCGCATGTGCCTGATCGAGCATTTCCAATGCGCTATCGACACTGCGCTCGCGATTTATGCACATAATCAGATTTACCATTACTCCAAATTTCGCTTCAGCGTCCCGCCGCCCCGCGTCTATTCCCTCGAACATCTCGTTAAAAGCTATTCCCCGGGACGTGTGGGCCTGCGGATCGAAAAACACATCGGCATAAACGACGTTATTTTCGTGGAGTTTTTCAATCAATTTGTACGTCGCATCGTAAAAGTCCTGCCGGGTCTGCATGACGTTTTGTGACTTGAAGTGATGCTCCAGAAACCCCATCAGCCCTGGCGGGCGATTTGCCAATGACTGTTCGACCTCTTCGATCGTGGTGAAATAGTCGATGCCGTTCCGGTTCGTAATCTCGACAATAGTCTCTGGACTAAGCGTGCCTTCAAGATGCAAATGCAGTTCTGCTTTAGGCATGCCTGACAGGAATGCCCGCATGTCTTTGGCCGTATCGACCGTTTCGCCGGAACACGCTGAAACGGTCAGGCTAATTGCTGCTATGGCTGTTAACAAAAACGATTTCGTATAGCGCACGATGGATCTCACTTCATTTAAGACCTACGGATTATTCAGTAATTGATCGGCTCGCACAATAATCCAGGTATGCGGTAAAGGTTTTGCCCGGGCGTACGGCATTTGTCGGTGAT
>Ga0164315_10002482_pt1 | contig 14110 bp, 6 predicted proteins | sample GuaBasSedimGuay6_FD_113737 | JGI IMG/M metagenome (GOLD analysis project Ga0164315, IMG submission 113737) | Subseafloor sediment microbial communities from Guaymas Basin, Gulf of California, Mexico - Guay6, Core 4569-2, 0-3 cm | ecosystem: Environmental > Aquatic > Marine > Hydrothermal vents >... | reverse complement strand
GGCTGACGGGCGGGGCGCCGCGCCAAGGACGCCGAAGCCTCCCGTCCCTGCCCGGAACGGGCAGCTTGTCCGGAGTTTTCGGCGCCCGGGGAGGGCCCCCCCGCGGCTAGACTCTGCGGCGCACAGGACCGGGTCCGCCCGGCGCTGCCGCCACAGAGAGAATCTGGAACACTGCCATGGACCTAAACCGAGAACTCACATCACGTTACGCCGATGGGCAGGTGACGGAAGAGGAGCGGCTGCTGATCGAGGAGCGATTGGCGGACGATGCCAACTCGGACGATCCCAACTACTGTGATCCCCAAGTGGCCCTCGATCTGGATGACTACAGGCTGATCGAGGATCTCTTCGGTCACGCCGAGCCGGAATCGATTTCCGATGAGTGCCGCGAGCGCCTCTACGCGCTCGACCAGGCCACTGGTGTCTCCGCCTTCGAGCGGGTCGAAGTACCGCAGATCAAGCGCTTTCGCTGGGGTGGCTGGGCCGCCGCAGCAGCCGCCGTGCTGCTCGCCTTCGTCGGCATCTCCCAACTCGCCCACAAGCCGGAGGTCACGCTACGTGACTTCGCGCGCCTTTCGCTCGATGCGGAGGGCGAACTGGTCAAGACGGAGAGCCTCAACGCGGTCACGCTTCGCACCGGCGAGGAACTGATCGCCGGCCCGCGTCAGCGCATCACCTACCGCGATCCGCTGGGCGCGCGCGTCGTGCTCATGCCGGGCAGCCGTATCGCGCTGGGTGACCCGCGCGAGGGCGAACTGTTCGAGTTGAAGGCGGGCACGGCACTGCTGACCGTTTACGACGGCGACGACATCCGCGTCGTGCGCGCCGGACGCTATGTTGTCCAATCGCAGGGCGCCGAGTTCGGCGTGCGCGTCAACGGCGGTAGCGAGACCCGCAGCGCGGGCGCTTCGCTGGCCTCAGGCGGAGCGACCGGCAAGTCGCCGCAGGTGACCGTTGCCGTGCGCACCGGCTACTGCGAGGTCGGTTCGAATGGCGACCCCGAGAAGGTCGAGGCGGCTTGGCGCGTCGTCCTGCGTCCGGGCAGCCCGGTCGAGCGCTCCCGCATCTGGGAGGACGAACTCTTCCGGAGCTTCATGGAAATCGACAAGCGTCGCGAGATCCTGCCTGGATTCTTCGCCGGCGAGTCGGGCGTCTATGCCATCCGGTTGTACGGCTGGAACCGCCTCGCGGCGCACGAGCACGAACTCGTCGTCTCGGACAACGAAGCGGCTTCGGTCGCCAGTTGGATCGTCTTCGAGGTCTCGCTCAAGCAGCCGAGCGCGCTGGAGCTGATCATGACGCGCCCGCTGCGCGAAAAGCTCGGTTACGCGGAACAGACCGTCGTCAAGACGCCGGTCGTTCCCGCCGGTCGGCGCGTCGTGGCGATTCCCCTCGACTCCCTGAGCAACGCCACGCCCCGTGAAATCCCGGTTCGCGCCGACCGCAGCCGCCTTGTGCGCCTGCGCCTGCGCGCCGCCAACAAGAACGAGAACACCCTCGATATCAAAGCGTCGCTCTGGTCGGCCCGCGCGCCGGCGACCGCGTCCGAGGTGATCAAATGACCGATGCCTATCGAACCCGCCCGTTTCCCGGAGCCCAGAAGATTGGGACAGAACTAATGCGAAACCAGACTGCACCGAATCCCAGTGCTCCCACTTCTCGGGAACGCGGTATAGCGCTTCTCACGGTCATCACGTGCCTCGTCGCACTGATGGTCATCGCCGTGCCCTTTGCCATCAGCATGCGGATGGGACAGGAGCGGGGCGCGGTCCACAACGCACGCCAGCGCGCGCGCGACACCGTCGACTCGATCCTCAACTTCCAAAAGGCGTTCCTCGTTCAGACGACGGAGCGCGTGGAACTGGAGAATCGCGCCGCCGAAGCGAAGGGGATCTATAGCGACCCCGACATGGATACGCTGGCGGAGTTCCAGCCGACCATCGACAACATGGCGATGGCGCTCGGCAAGCTGCCCGAGAACCTCAAGGACCCCTACGGTCTGATCGCGGGTTTCAGCGTCGAGGACGAGAACGGCAAGGTCAACCTCAACTCGAACTCGCTCTTCATGCTGGGCAACCTGATGGGGCTCAGCCTCCTCGCCAGCGATCTTGAGCCGGGTGACACCTCCATCTCGCTGGGGGACACGACCGCCTTTCCCGAGCGCGGCTACGTCAAGGTCGGCCGCGAGCTGATCAAGTACACCGGCAAGCAGCCGGGCCGCCTCACCGGTTGCACGCGCAGCGTCCTTTCCGGCAAGCCGCAGCACGGCGATGCGGAGCAGCACAAGAAGGGGATGTGGTGTGTCAACTACGCCGCGTTCGCCGTCTCGTACTACACGATCGGCATCCACCCGGGCGAGTTCGTCGAGTGGTCCGCGCTGGACGTAAGCGACATCTCGAAGCTCGATCCTGAGCTCGAGGCCGACGTTCCCGTGCTGACGCAGGCGGACTGGGACCGTGTTCGTCCGTTCGTGACCGTCTGGTCCAAGGGCGAGTCGGGCAACACCTGGTCGAACGCGCAGGAACTGGTCGAAGGCCAGAGGCTGCCCGAGAAGCAGAACGCGCGCGGCGACCGCTTCCAGCTGCGGGTCGGTTACTTCTTCACGACCGGCACGATCGTGCGCGTCTCGGAGAGCATTGACGACAAGAAACTCGAAGGCGGCAAGGCGAACAGGGCCAGCAGCTTCGATGTCCGGACCGCCTCTGTGCGCCCGCGCCGCAAGGACTACGGGCTGGCGTACCACTCCAACCCGCAGGGCCCGACGGCGTATCAGATGGAGCTGTTCGGAAAGCTCCACCGCTGGTTCCGCGGCAACCAGGCGCGCGTCGAATATCGCACGCCGACCCCGGTCAACATCAACTCGGCCTCGCGCGACGTGCTCGTCGCGATGTTCGCGAACCTGCGGCTGCGTACGCGGCCCGAGGGCGCGATCACCGTCGATACCGCAGGCAAGATTGCCGATCACATCATCCGCCTGCGCGAAGGCGCCACGCCGATCCGCACCATGCGCGGATTCCGCAAGATGCTGACGGACATGCTCACCAAGACGCGTGAGATCAACACGTGGCAGCGCACGGCGATCATGCGCAACGCGATCAACCCGCACGACCAGGCGCTGCTCTTCGGCACCGCGCCGGTCACCTTCCGCACGTTCGACGTCTATACGTTGCGCGCTGCGGCGGCGGTCAACGACAAGCGCGGCGGGCGCCTACTCGCCAAGCACTCCGAGACGCGCGTGGTTGAAATCGGCTCCCAGGTGACGACCGTCAAGGTCTGGGAGACGCAGCGCGACTTCGAGGAGGCGATGTGGGAGACGCAGCAGGCCCGCTTCTGGACCACGTCGCCGAAGAAGATCGGCACGATCATCCGGAGCCAGCCCCAGATCCTTCCCTACCCGCGCTGGCAGCAGATGACGCGCGGCAAGTACTTCCCGTGGGATCCCTACGAGACGTTGGCGCGGACCGACAAGGCCTATGAGCGCGCCGACTCGCGCGACTCGCAGATCGCCACCAATGGTGATCTGCGCCTGCAGCCTGCACGCGCGGCGTTCGACCTCGCACCGCTGGAGGAGGATCGCGTCTTCGTCGAGCACTTCGACAATTCGGGCGTGACCGAAGGCTTCTACGCCGAGTCCGGCTTCCCGCTGAAGGCGCTCTTCCTGAAGGCCGACATGGGCCCGCCGGCTACCGATGACGGCCAGATCGAGCCGTTCACGATTCAGTTCTGGTGGCGTCCGGAAAGCGATGTGAATGGCAACGCGATCATCTTCGACTGGGGTCAGAGCGAGTTCCAGAATCGCATCTCCTGCTACGTGCAGGATGGTGTGCTGATCTTCGCGGTCGCCGACAACACCGAGACGAACCGCTCCGCGCAACTGCGCTACAACCTGACCGAGATCGGCGGGTTCGAGACGGGGACCTTCTATCACTTCCAGTTGCTCGCCACCGGCGCGCATCCGACCAAGATGATGATGGTCCTCGATGGGCGTTCCGTCGGCACGGCGAACATCCAGTCCCCGCTCGCGAGCAGCCTGGAGCGCGACAGCGGCCAGATCGCGCTCGAGGATGCGAGTGGCTTCCCGGTGCGCGGCGCCGTCATCATCGGCACCGAGATCATCGAGTACGAAAGCAACTCGGGCGGCGCCCTGACGGTCCGCACCGACAGCGAAGGCAACGTGGTCGGCCGTGGCGCGCGCCGCACGCCGCGTCAGACACACGCCGTGGGTGCGCCCGTCACGCTCTTTGGCTACTCGCGGCCGATCACGCAGGAACTCAAGACGGGCGGCGCAACGCTTGCGAGCGACATGGCGCCGTGGTCGATCGTCGAGGTTCAGCTCGCGGTCGGTACCGACTTCTCCAACTACAGCCCGAACACGACGACCCACGACTACACGATTCCCGCGGACGACGCGGGTGGTGGCGCCGGTGGCGGCGAACCGCCCCCCGACACCCAGGTGAGTTTGACGACGCTGCCGCTCCCGGAGGGCACGACGTGGACGCAGATGACCGTCAAGCCGGTCGCCGGCGACGGCGCCACGATCGAGGAGCGCACGCAGGCGTTCCAGGACGACGGCTACGCGCTGGTCGTCTACTACGGCGGCACGGCGGACGGTTGGCAGGAATTCGCGGAGGGCACCGGTAGCGACCAGACCGGTCCCGTCGTGGAGTTCATGAGGTTCGAGCGCAGCGGCACGGACGAGACGGCGATCTCGCTCATCCGCCTCAACGACAACGACGGCGCACAGTCGCCGCCGGAGTTGGAGGAGGAGTGGGAGTTCCTGTTGGCCGCGCGGAAGACCGATGGCGTGAGTGCCGCGCAGGAACTCGCCGCGCAGGTTCCGCACTTCCTGTGGATCATTCCGGTTTCGATCCGGTCGTCGCAGGCGAGCAACTATGTCAACCCGGAGGACGAGAGCGACCTCTCGCAGTGGGTGGCGCAGATCTTCCAGATCGATTCCGATAGCCGCGCCGTCTGGGAGTGGTTCCGCTACAGCGAGATTCTCACGCAGAGCGGCAACAGCTACTTCCTTCAGGCGTCGGTGCCGAACGAGAAGCAGCTCTTCGACGCACTCAACTTCAACTACGAAAAGATCGAGGAGTTCCTCTCCGAGCCGATCGACGGCACGGGTACGCCCGGCGACGACGATGGCGGCGATCCCGGTGGCGACCCCGGCGGTGATCCGGGTGGCGATCCCGGCGGTGACCCGGGCGGCGATCCCGGCGGCGATCCTGGCACTCCCCCGACCGCGCCTCCGGGCGACGGCGACGGCGGCGCGGGAGAACCGAATCCGGGCGACCCGGGCGGCACCCCTCCGGATCCCGACGGACCCGGTGGCTCGCCCGAGCCCGATCCCGTCGAGCCCGACCAGCCGACGCCCGATCCTGATGGACCGGGTGGTGCGCCTGAGCCCGATCCCGTCGAGCCCGACCAAGGGGACCCGGCACCGGACGGCCCCGGTGGTTCGCCCGAGCCCGATCCCGATCCCACACCCGACGCTCCTCCCGCCGACGGTGGGGGCGGCACCCCGTCGCCCGTTCCGCCGACCGATGGTGGTGGCGATCCTCCGCCCAGCGGTGGCCCGGCGCCCGAGCCCACGGACCCGCCCGAGGCGCCTGCCGAGCCCGACACGGGTGGTGGTGGCGGTAGCGGGCCTCCGGCCGACAACGACCCGGCCCAGACGGCGCCGGTCGTCTCGAGCGTTGCCAACTTCCTGCGGTTCCGCGGTGTCCAGGACACCCCCGGCGCCGGCAGCGTGGTCGATGACTGGTGGCGCGTGGTGGACGATTTCGATGCGTCCTTCCACCGCAACGGCGCGCTCATCATTCCGGCGGGCGGCACCTACGGTGGCCCGCAGGACCAGATCGCGGCCGATGACGACGGCGATGGCAACCCGGACGGGTTCGGCGAAGACTTCTCCATCTGGGGACTGCCCGGCACGTTCGATCAGGTCACGCTCGTCAGCGGCGACGACAACATCATCGAGAGTACCGACCTCAACGTCCATTGGGCGATGAAGGGCAACAGCCGCCGTCTCTGGAATGACACGGATGGCAACGGCTTCGGTGACGAGGACCCGTTCCAGTTCGACGAGTTCACGCATATCTTCGCGCTCAGCCGCCAGGTCACCGAGGCATTCCCGCCGTCGGAGGATCTGCAGGTGCGGCGCTCCGACTACCGCACGTACACGCGTCTGCTCTGCCTCCCGAGCGGCGAAATGCCCGACCAGCCCGACAGCCTGACCGGTCCGTTCCTCGGTAAGAGCGTCGAGGGCGCGATCACACCGTGCACGATCGACGAGATCCTCGGTGACAGTCGTCAGGTCCTGTTCGACTTCACCCTCAAGGAGGACATTTCCGACAACGATACGATCATCAAGCTCACCTCCGAGGAGGGAACGCCGAACGAGTCGCACGTGCCCGATGGGCCGGGCCTGCTTCGCATCGGCACCGAGCAGATCGTCTACGACGAGGCCGTGATCGAGGGCGACGCGATGGTCTTCAGCGGTTGCATACGCGGCACGCAGCTCACGGAGCCGCAGGCCTATCCGACCGGCACGCTGGCGGAGCCGCTCTTCGGCATCTACGTCGGCATCCTGACCTCGTCGGTCAACGAGTCGACCAACACCATCCCGGCCCGCGGCGTGTCCGACTTCCCGCCCGTTGGCTGCGTCCGTATCGAGGATCCGGAAGGCGAACGCGCCGACCTGCGCATCTACACGTTGAACAAGCTCACCGAGTTGCAGATGCCGATCGCGGCGGGCATCGGTTCGGGTCTCTTCCTCGGACGCTATGGTTCGGTTGCCCAGGCATTCAGCACGGGCCGCCCCGTCTTCTGGCAGCCGACGCGCACGTGGGACCGGTTCAGCGAATTCGCGGACAACCCCGAGATCGGCTACTTCGGGATTTCCCAGCGCTTCACCGATGCGTACGTCAAGCGCGTCTGGTGGAAGCAGGGTCAGATGCCCGAGCACACCAACACCCGCATCGTGGTTCGTATCAACGAGGCGGTGCCGTGGAGCGCGAGGGCCGAGGATGTCCTGTTCCTGAGCCGCGATGGCGCGCGCTCCGCCGAGCAGGTGCCGGACAAGTTCCAGCGCCGGATGCGTGAGGCGGGCAACGCCGCCACCTTCCTGCGTGCGATGGAGCAGCCGGGTGCGGACAACCTGCTTGGCATCAACAAGGGCGTGCAGGCCAACATCGTCGAGATTCGCATCTACACCATCTACAAGAAGGGTGCTTGGCAGTGGACCGAGCCGCGCTTCAACGGCTGGAAGAAGAGCCCGAACATCCAGGGCGTCGGAATCGAATACGTCCAGCAGAACGTGACCCGCGCGCATATTGATCGCTAGGAGCGTCAGCCAGATTCGTCCTTCAAACAGGGCGCGGCAGCAATGCCGCGCCCTGTTCTTTTGGCCCGCCACCTGACGGCGTCGGAGCGGGTTTTTGGCCCGCCACCTGACGGCGTCGGAGCGGGCGTCGTTGGGATACGGTTTTGGATCGTGGGTTTGGGTATCGTCCAGCCCGTGATCGCCCGCTCGATTTCGATCGTGCTCCTGCTCGCCGCCGCCGCGCGCGCCGAAGGCTTCTCGTCCGACGCGTTCCACGACGTCGGGCCGGAATTGCGCAGGTCCATCGATGCGGCGATCGCCGCGGGTGTGCGCTTCATCACGGACGACGCCAAGCACGGTGAGTTTCCCGCGCTGATCTCCAAGGGCATGTCGCAGGGCGGCCAGCACATGCTGATCGTCTACACGCTGCTGGCGAGCGGCGTCGATCCGGAAAGCACGCTGATCAAGAAGGCGTTCAAGGCGCGCGTGGCCACGCGTTTGACCGACAAGCACCACATCAACTACGCGCGCGCCGTGGCGGTGCTGGCGTACGCCAAGCGCATCGACGCGCTGCGGCAAAAATACGCCGGCGCTGGGAAACTGCCAGGCAAGGCGAAGAGCGCCATCGCCTGGTCGCGCCGGGAGATCGCGGATCTCTCCAAGCGCGTGGCCGACAGCCAGGCGCGCGGAATTTGGCGCTACCCCGGCACCTACAGCACCAACCCGTCCGACCCGGAAGACCTGTCCGCCACGCAGTACGTGCTGCTGTCGCTGCGCGCGGCGCGCGAACACGGCGTCAAGTTCGAAGACGAGGTTTTCGAAAAGGCGATCACCTACCTGGTGCGCGAGCAGGAGGCGACGGGACCGGAGACCAAGCTCTACTACCGCGCCAGCGGCAAGGACGCGGCGCGCTACGGCAAGCTGCGCCAACTCAAGCGGGCGCATGCGCGCGGCTGGAGCTACAAGCCGCGGCTGGTGCTGGAGGCGCGCGGCAAGCAGCCGAAGTTCACCGGAGCGATGACGGCGGCGGGGGTCGGCAGCCTCGCCATCTGCAAGGAGGCGCTGATCGAGAGCGGCGCGCTCAAGCCGAAGCGCGACACGCAGCGCCTGCGCACGATCGACCGCGCCCTCGAGGACGGCTGGGCGAAGCTGGGCGCGGACTTCAACGCGGGCCGCAGTCCGAAAGGCGGATGGCACTATTACTATCTCTACGGCGTCGAACGGGTCGGCGCGTTCCTGGGCGTGCCCAACATGGGCGACCACTGGTGGTTCAAGGAGGGTGCGGCAGTGCTCATCAAACAGCAGCAGGACGATGGCTCCTGGAAAGAGAAGGGCGGCAACCAGACGCGCACGGTGCAGACCTGCTTCGCCCTGCTGTTCCTGAACCGGGTGACGAAGGAGCCCGCGGTGCCGATCCGGCCGCCGGTCGTTTCGGGACGTTGACCATGCGCATTCTCTGGACCCTTCCGTTGCTGCTTGTCGCCTGTGGCGAGCCGATCGAGAAGCGAACGCCCGGCGACAAGAAGGTCGCGCGCCCGCTGCCCGTGGTCGCATCGCCGCGCCAGGAGAAGGTGGGGCAGGCCTACCGCGTGACGCTATCCCTTACCCGCTGGCCCGCGGAGGTGGACGAGACGACGGAGCCCGCGAGCGAGATCATCTCGTTCGTGAACGTCGTGCAGAAGGTGGAGAACGGCATCGCCACGCAGGTCATGCGGTACAGCGACGACGGCAGCCAACGAGTCATTTCGCGTGGCGATCCGGCCGGGGGGTTCGAGGGCTTCGAGACGCTCCTGCCGCGGCGCGAGGAGGAAGTGCCGGACACGTGGACCGTCAACGGGGCGCTGGCAGGTTTGCGGCACACGAAGACGCTGTCCGGGTTTCCCAAAGAGGGGGGCGAGGCGCGCTGTCGTCTCGACCGCGTCGTCGTAAGCGGAGGACGTGCGCGCGCGATCATGGCGCTCGAACTCGACGCGCGCGCAGCGGACGGTGTGGTCAAGCTCACGGGCAAGTTCGACTACGACCTCAAGCTCAAGCTGATCGTGCGCGTCGAACTGAGGGGCACCATCGGCGACGAGTCGCTCACGATCCTCGCGACGCGGAACCCGACCAAGGTCGTGCCGGGCAAATAAAAGAAGCGGGGCGCGGCACCGTGGCCACGCCCCGCCTATGCGAGAGTCCCTATCCCGTGATTGGTTGACTTAGCTGGCGACGGCCTCGGTCTCGGCGTTCTCCGTCTCGACGGCATCTGCGGCGGCGGGCTCCTGCTCCGGATCGTGCTGTTGCGGAACCGACTTTCGGAGCTGGCTGAGCACTTCCTTCGCACCGTCGCTATCGCCCTCTTCGAGGCAATTGCCCAGGTCGTTCAGGAGGCCCTGCTGCGCCTCGTAGCCGCTGGCGAGATGGTCGCGCCAATCCGTGATGGCGCTGGCCAGGGGCTGCAGGTGATCCCGCTTGCGCAACTTCAGGCGGTGCTCGTACTCGCCCTTCATCGTGCCGCGAATGGCGCGTTCGATGACGAGGGCGGGGCCCGCGATGCGATGCGTGAGCAGTAGCGCGACGGTGAACAGGATCATCGTTGCGAGTGCGAAGTAGACGAGATTGGTACCCAGGAAGAAGCGGCGCGTCTCCTCGGCGTTCATGCTTTCCAGCGCACCCGTGGCGGGTACGACGTAGAGCGCGATCGCGTAGAGCGCGGCGACACCGGCCATGACGCCGGTGAGACTGAGTGCCAGAGAGAACTGAAGGCGCGAGTCCACGATGTGGATTCTGCGGCGATTTTTTCGTTGGTGGGTCACAGCTGATTACCTCGAGATCCTATTGCAGTCCCTATCGGCATCGGGCACGGATGGATTAATGCCCGGGGCCGCGAATCCGATAATGAGACGTAGGCCCAAGGAGGGTCAATCATGCAGGTACCGAACATAGGGGTACGGGCTCGAGGATTCACGCTCATCGAGCTAATGATCGTGCTGGTGGTGATCGCCGTGATCGTCACGATTTCCATCCCCGCTCTTTTGAGTTCCAAGCTCCAAACAAACGAGACGGCGGCCCTCGCTGCCGTTCGCAATATCGTCCAGGCCCAGCTGAATTTCGCCGGCCGTCGCGCCGCCGATCTGAACGGCAACGGAAGCGGCGAATTCGCCACGATCGGTGAGCTGTCGGCCGGAATCGCCGTGCGCGCCGCGGCCGGTGGCACCGACACGCTCGACCCGCCCGAGCTCGCGAACAGCTTCCGGAGCGTCTCCGCCGAGGGTCTGGTTGCGCGACAGGGCTATTTCTTCCGCGTCTTCCTTCCCGATGCGCTCGACAACGGCGTCCCCGAACTCGCGGGCGGCGGTGCGAACGCGACGGTCGATGCGGAGCGCGCGGAGAGTCTCTGGTGCATCTACGCCTGGCCGCAGCAGTACGGGGCGACGGGTCTCAAGACCTACTTCGCCAACGCCAACGGGGACATCCTCTTCACCGATGACGCGCGCTACACCGGGAGAACGGCGCCCATCGCCGCCGGCGCGGCGTTGGAGGCGCCCGGCGCGCTGACGAGCATGAACGGCGTGATCGCCACGGCGGGAATCGGGCGCGACGGCGCGACCTGGAAAATCACCGGTCGGTAGCGGTTGCGCCAGCCGATCCGTGTAATGCAGGGTGACGGGCGGGTTTGCCCCCGCCCCGTCGTAGCCGTTCCTCCTCTGGGGGAACGGCTAGAATGACGCCAATGCACGGGACGGAAGGACAAGGCCCGCCTGAAATGACGGCGGGGGCGGAAGCGGCGTTTGCGTCGTACATCGCTCGCGTGCAGCGCGGCGAGACGGTTGATTTCGCGGACTACTGTGCCGAGCGCCCCGGCCTGGCGGACTCGCTGCGCCTGCTCCACCACGCGTGGAGCACGGTCGCCAAGCAGGGTTCGTCGGTCCAGGGTTCGCGGATCGTTGGGCCCGAAGCCAAGCGCGAAGCCACCTCGATCCGTGATTTCCTCAGCAAGCGCGAGGGGCCCGGAAGCGGCGTCGATCTTGACGGCGAGGCGCCCGCCAATGATGAGGACTCCGGGGTGCAGGGGCGTCTCGCGCAACTGACCGCGCATACCGGCCGCTACACGCTGCGCGAGGAGGTCGCCCGCGGCGGCATGGGCGTGATCCTGAAGGTCTGGGACAAGGACTTGCGCCGCACGCTCGCGATGAAGGCGACCTTGGGCGAGGCGCGCTCGCTGGCCGCCACCAATGCGCCGACCGAGGCGACCGAGAGCCTTGCCCGGTTCCTCGACGAGGCGCAGATCACGAGCCAACTCGACCACCCCGGTATCGTTCCGGTACACGAGTTGGGCTTCGACGAGGAAGGGCGCATGTACTTCACCATGCGCCTGGTGAAGGGCCGCACGCTGGACGAGATCATCCGCCTTGCGCGCGCGGGCGAGGATGGCTGGAGCCGCCCGGGTGCGGTGGGCGTGCTGCTCAAGGTGTGCGAGGCGATGGCCTACGCGCATTCCAAGGGCGTCATCCACCGCGACCTCAAGCCGGCCAACATCATGGTCGGCAAGTTCGGCGAGGTTTACGTGATGGACTGGGGCCTCGCCAAGGTGCTGGGCCGCCCCGATCGGCCCGCCGTCGCCGCGAGCATCAACGCCTCGCTCATGCGCTCGCAGGTCGATACCGACCGGCTCGCGGATCTCAAGCGCACCCCCGACTCGCCGCTCATGACGATGGAGGGGACGATTATCGGGACGCCCACCTACATGCCGCCGGAACAGGCGGAGGGGCGCATCGAGGATCTCGATCCGCGTTCGGATGTCTACTCCGCCGGCGCGTTGTTGTACACGCTGCTGACGGGGCGCATGCCCTACGTGGATCCCGACAATCCGCCCACCGCGGGGCGCGTGCTGCTGATGCTCATCGACGGGCCGCCCACGCCCCTCGGCGAGATCGAAAAGTCGGTGCCGCCCGAACTCGCCGCCATCTGCGAGAAGGCGATGTCGCGCGACCCGGAGCAGCGCTACCAGCGCATGGCGCACATGGCCAACGACCTGCGCGCGTTCATCGAGAACCGCGTCGTGAGCGCGTACGAGACGGGTGCCGTCGCCGAGTTCAAGAAGTGGGTCTGTCGCAACAAGGCGATGGCCGCCAGCGTCGTCGCGTTCCTCGGAATCGCCATCGGCGGCTCCGTGGTCGTCGCGTGGCAGCAGGCGGAAAAGGTCGCGCTGGTGAGCGCGGCGCACGAGGAGACCAAGCAGGCGGAGTCGCGCGCGATTGCCAGCGCCCAAGAGGCGCAGGCCAGCGCCGAGGACGCCAGCCTCAACGCGGCGCGCGCCGAACGCCAGAGTTACCTCGCCAACGTGGCCGCCGCCCACGCGTCGCTGCGCATGCGCGACACCGGCGAAGCGAAGCGGTTGCTTCAGGCGTGCCCGAAGCGGTTCCGCGGGTGGGAGTGGCACTACCTCGATCTCGCCACCGACACGAGCCTCGCCACGTTCGAAGGTCATCGGGAGCGCGTGACGCACGTGGCGCTGAGTCCCGACGGCACGTTGGTCGCGTCCGCCTCCGACGACCGGTCGGTGCGCCTGTGGGACGTCAAGACGGGCGAGTTGCGACTCGAGTTCACCGGCCTCCCGGAGGTCATCACGGCGCTCGCGTTCGGACGAGACGGCTCGGAGGTGGCGGCCGCGTCGCAGGACCGTTTCGTCCGCGTCTGGGATATCGACACCAACCAGCAGGTGGCGGCGCTCAAACACAAGTCCATCGTCAACGGGGTGGCGTTCCTGCCCGGCGGCCGCATCGTCTGCGTCACCGACGAGGGCGCGATGGTCTGGGACGTCGGCGAGTCGGAGCGCATCGGACCCCTGCCGCACGAAGACGAGGTGCACGCAGTCGCCGTGACCGCCGACGGCAAGACGATCGTGACCGCCGACGAGATCGGGCTGCACCTCTGGGATGCGGCGACGCTCAAGGAGGGCGAGCCGATCGAGATGGAGGAGGGCGCCACGCATGTCGCCGTCGCCGGCGATGTCATCGCCGCCTCGTCGCCGGACGAGAAGATCCATCTGTTCGACCGCGAGTCGGGCGACGAGATCGGCGTGCTTATGGGCCACGCCGATCCCGTCACGGCACTCAAGTTCTCGCCCGACGGAACGCGCCTCGTCTCCGCCTCGATCGACAAGACGATCCGCGTCTGGAACGTCGAGGAGCAGGAGACGCGCACGGTATTGCAGGGCCACGACGAGGCGGTCCTGGGCATCGCCTGCGACGGGCAGCGCATCATCAGCGGTTCGGCCGACACGACGCTCAAGGTCTGGCTGGCGCAGGGCGGCGGCGACGTGCTGACACTGATCGGCGACGAGGACCCGATCGCGGCGGTGGCGTTCGACACGACCGGCACGCTGCTGGCGGCCGCGTCCAACGGCCACGGCGAGGTGCGTGTCTTCGACGCCGCCGACGGCAAGCAGGTGCGCGAAATCGAGGAGCGCGACAGCTCCCTCACCTCGCTGACCTTCAGCCCCGACGGCAAATGGATCGTGGTGGGCGGCGAGGGCGGCGGCATCGCGCGCGTGCACGAGGCGCAGAGCGGCGCGCTCAAGTGGTCGCTCGAGGAGGGTCACGACCTGACGGTCAATGCAGTCGCCGTCAGCGCCGACAGCAGCCTGGTCGCGACCGCGTCGTCGGACAAGACGATCTGCATCTGGACCCTGGCCGACGGCAAGAAGCAGTCGGTGCTGACGGGCCACGAGGGCAAGGTGAACGCGCTGGCGTTCGGTGCCGGCGCGTGGCTGGTCTCGGGCGGCGACGACGGCCGCGTGCT